>Ga0325405_1007543_pt1 | contig 10950 bp, 6 predicted proteins | sample PopdelMetagenome_21_FD_205663 | JGI IMG/M metagenome (GOLD analysis project Ga0325405, IMG submission 205663) | Populus deltoides microbial communities from Bellville, Georgia, United States - Xylem-Control-R2 | ecosystem: Host-associated > Plants > Phyllosphere > Stem > Wood/Secondary xylem...
CTACTCACAGTTGATCGGGAAGGCTTGAAATCGAACTTGCCTTGCTTGATTTGCTCCACGCTGAAGGGTTTGAAAAGAGCCTCAAACAAAGAAACTAGAGAAAAGCTGCGAATAAGACTCCCCTATTCGACCGGGAGCCCAACACCTAGGAGCATAAGCAGAAAGGAGTTAAAGGAAGAATTTTTCCATTGCTAGATAGTCCAACTGCCCCGGTACTAATATGGTTATCAACCTAGGTCAAACGAAGCCTTCCGCAAGGGAGGAGGAACATAGAGATGTTTGACAACATGTTGGCAATGCTTTTTTATTTTTCTGATGTTTGGGAATTAAGGTTTGCTCTCATTTGAAGAATCAAATCCACAACTTCTACTCAAAGGGGAAGCATAAGAATTGACTGAGCTTTCTAATGTTAATAATGAGGAGAAATAATAAATTGAAATATATATTGAGATATGAAATATAACTTTTAAGATTGTTTTTTCTTAATCTTTCGTGAAGCAAAACAACAGAAACTTTCTTTTCGTTCATGTTAGAAGAAACTCTTCAACGTTTTTTTAAAGTCTAGTTTTAAAGTTTTTCTTACCTTTTGAAGTTGTGATCTCTGCTGCTTGCTTATCACACAGATTTCGAAATTCAATTGCCCTGGGAAAAAGAATAAAAAATATCAACTAAAAATGATTAGGGACACTAAAGTACTGTATGCAATCCTTGTTACTCTACACTGAGCTCCAAGTAATGTAATTAATTTAGACTATCTGTTTTACCATGACAAAATGGGGTGATACACATGTTTACTTGTTGTCTGTGGATCATGTTTTGACCTCCTAATTATATTTAGTTCTTGCTAACCCGTAGGTCTTAATCTAGCTTCTCGGCTAAAGATAAACATTGACATTTCAGCTTGTGGTGACAATTTGAAGCTTCTCATTCCTCAGATTCAGCAATCCTAGCAGCAAGGAAGAATATATGTGGGAATTATATACGTTCTTGCCTTTTCTATGCCGATCCTTGTGCAGGCTCTTCCTCCGACCGGACGGTTCTATGCCAAAATCATTAATTTGTCTTTCGACCATAGTGGTTGCTATATATTATAAGCTAAAGCTTAATTTTCCTCGAAATTAAAGTTCCATTCAGGAGCTGATTAGAAAAACGTTGCTGTTGTTTGTTCATATAGAAAACAAAACACACCTATCAAGTATAAGAATACTTTATGGGATCATGCAGTTCGTATTTTCAAACCAATGTACTCCTGGAAAACTTAAATTCACGTATGCATTTGTTTTTCTAAAAAAAGGGTCACCATCAACATCATGATCTCAGCACGTTCAGCAAATTTCATTTGTCAAATGTTATGGAAATTAACACAACGATTCTCCCATTTGCAAAAAAATAATGAACTTGTTGAGGATAGATTTGTTAGAATGCAAAAGTCCTACCAAAATTGACTAACGCATTCAGCTGGCAGTATTTCTTCAACGACCGATCAATTATTTTGGGGTCGGACCAATAATTAAATCAAAGTCATAGAGCCACATGCTTTGCAGAAGAAAGCTGTAGACACTAATTAACAATAAGAACATAGGGACAGGAAGAAACAGTACTGTTGTTCATCGAGTAAAAAAAAAACTACTAGTCTCTGTTTAGGTGGGAAGAAAATTGATGGGTCGATGAAATGAAAGGTCCCACATTTATTTATTTATAATCATTACAGAGAAATGAAATATATATATATATATATATATATATATATATAACAATACTTTAACATCATATTAAAAAATTATTTGAACTTAAAAAATTAAATTTATGAAGAACAGTTTTATATTAATGTCTATAGTAAAACTTTGAAACCAAGATTTTTTTTTTTTAAGTTAATAAGAAAGAGAGAAGCCTGTAACATAGGTCAAAGAAGAAATAAGATAATCACGAGAGGGATTTTGGAGGGACAACTGTCAAAGAAGAAGAGAAAGAAAGAAAGGGTTTTTTGAGTCACATGATGCTCTCCAACAGTCGCATCTGTATCCATAATGCCATTTTAAAGAGCACAAGCTGGGCTGTCCTAAAAATCGTTGATTTGTATTTAAACTTATTAATTAACCACATGTTAGTCTTGGAATATCTGGTGAGCTTTGATGACTTTGATTCCATGGTTTTTCTTTGATACAATAACAGTAATAATATATTAATAAAAATAATAATAATAATAAAAAAACATCATCACACACCAAAAACCCAACACAGAAAACACTGCCTCTCGCCTCTTCTTTCTCCCCCTCCCTCTCTCTGAAGAACTAAGTCTACGTCAATTTTCAAGTTTGGAAGCGGCACGCCAGGATCATTAGTCGGGCGATATGTATGTATAATGATCTGAAGCTATAGACAATCCCACCAACAAATTGGAATGGCTATGCATGATCGAGGCATCATCATCATCATCAACTGGTTTGTATTTACTATTTAGGGTTTAGGAAATTAACTTATATATATGAACAAATAATTGTACTATTGGTCTTATGGTTTTAGTTATGTGTTGAGTGAATCAGCTAGCTAGCTTGGGTTTCTTCTTACTTTCTTTCTTTCCTTTTTATTCTTCATACAGTTATAAATGTTTTCCAAGACTCTTGGAAAAGAGATAAAGAAGGTTTTTTTTTCCTTTTCTGTTAAGTGATCGACAAAGATGATTTGTTTGCCAGTTTTCTCACCCTTTATCCAGTTTAAATTAACTAAAATATATTTTATGGATGCCAATTTTTTTTATCCCTTATGATTTCTTCATGGCCCCCTTTTTTTTTTTTCTTTTTGGTTTGATTTTGAGAGACTGCATGACCTAAGTAAAATCCTTGCATCACCATTATGTTTCTGCTTGTTTACTGGAATCTGAAATCATGACTTCTTCATCTCTTGCTTGCTGCATGTTTAACTTCATATTTAGATGCTAAACCATCTACTTACTAATGATTGGAAAACAGCTATGCGGTTTGATAGTTTCATGTTGATTGATGGTTTAGCACTCTACTTAATTATAAGAGCCCGTATGTTGTTAGATCATAGTGGAACTGTATACCATTTGATCATTTTGCAAATTCATGAAAGAAAATCAAGTAATTTAATTTTGTCATTTCAAAAGTACTTTTAACATCCTAATTTGTTTTCATGCCTTTTTAATTGTCTGTGCTGCATATAGCCATGTAAGTTTGAGTGTTCATCATAAGTCCTAACATAACTTCTTTTTTCTTAATTTTGCATTTCGCAGAATGCAGATAGGAGATCATGAACAGAAAAAGGGTCGCTTGGGAACACTTTGTGTTTCAAAAGCATTGAAATAGCCATGTAAGTGATCTTTAAATAAAATGGAACCAAAAAGGGAGGAAAAAAAAGTGATCTTGACGTAAAATGACAGTACCGTCTTTTTGCCATATTTCTTAGTTGTTTTCCAGCTTAATTTGGTGCATGGGGAAAAAGTAATTTGTCATTCAGTTCCTTTACTTGATCAGTTCTTATTGTGAGAAAAGCTGTGTTCTGGTCATTCACTCAAAAATTACGTACCTTGTCCACTATAAATAAGACCAAACCAACACGACAAAACCTTTGATACCATGAAATTGACTGTCAAGCATTTGGAGTTGTTTAGAGCCATATTGTCCACTATATTGTTGCTTACGAGTGCCCGTTCCATGGATTTACAGCCATGAAGCATCTAGGTCATCACAAATCGAAAACTGGTAGTCTACCTACTACGATCATTTGGTGTGCAATTTTTTTTTCTTACCTAATGCTATTATTCACTGATCGAGATTTGATCCGACAGTGTACGAAGCTATACGTAACACAATTTTTGTGGAGCAAAATTGAAGTACCATGCTTAAACAAAACCTTTAATGTAAAACTACTTCCATTTATACGGGTTCGGTATTGCAGCTTATGTGAAATGTTTAAAACAATAAATATCCTAACAGATTTTGCGCGATGTGCCATAATTCTTACAGCTACTTGCCCATTGGCTTAAAAGGTTTTCGTCGATCAAAAACTCGGTACTGTCAATTACTGTGATCTAAACTACTTCGAAGCGTCCGGCCAAAAAGGACATCCCAAAAGTTAAGGTTTAGGTTTTTCTAGTTGGAGGTTTCAGATTCAAACCCTTAATTAAGAAGGTTGGGGTGGGATTTCAGAGCTGAGGAGGGTATCCCTCTTCGTGTAACCAAAGACTACATGGGGCTTTCCATAAAAAAAAAAAAAAAAAAAAAAAAAAAAAAAAAAAAAAAAAAAAAAAAAAAAAAAAACAAACAAACAAACAAACAGCTACTAGTGCTTTCATACCAGTTTTTGAGTCTTAAGGAAATTTAAAATGCATGCCTTTATTTATAAGCTTGCGATTAATAGCTCCCTTTTCTTTTAACAGAACAAAGCCTCAGATATATAGAAACTCAGTATTTGAAGTCATTGAAGAAAACAAGTAGCAATGGAAGAAGAATTAAAGATCAGTGATCAAGAAAAGATGGGTGGATGTGAGGACCAAGCTGATAACACGTCTTTGATGTCATCCTTCGATTTGAATGAAGAAGCAAGCAGCGGAGAGGACATCGGCACTGTTGAAGTTAGCAATTCTGATGCTGAGAAGAGAACAGAAGAGAATTATGCTAATAATGCTACGTCTGCAGAGAGAAATGAACGTAAGTCCACCGTAAGGCAATACGTTAGATCAAAAATGCCTCGGCTACGATGGACTCCTGATCTCCATCTCTCTTTTGTGCATGCCGTTGAAAGGCTTGGTGGACAAGAGAGTAAGTTAAAAATGAAGTTCGTTGAAATTGATAGAAATTTATAATTGGATCATACTATTTTAATTTTAAAAAAACAATTATTTCATTTTATAACTTACTTGCACCTTCTTTGAATTGGCGAAGAAGCAACTCCCAAGTTAGTTCTTCAGTTAATGAATGTGAGGGGACTTAGCATTGCTCATGTAAAGAGTCATTTACAGGTACTCGCTAAAATCAGTGTTTAACCATGTTTACTTGCAATTTCTGAATCACCATTTTTTTTGTTTTCCTAACTTACTCTTTTCGCATTGTGCATATAAGATGTACCGAAGTAAGAAGCTTGACGAGGCCGGCCAAGGTGAAGCTTACTTTTTTTTTTTTTCATTATTATTAATTTGTGCCTAGTATTGCCAATGATAATGAACCTGAGTAGAGAGAAGTTATCCCAGGCCTGTGTTGGCCATTACAAGGGAGCTGATATGTTTCATGATCACAAGTTTTTAATATCTTGTTAAAAATAATCAGTATCATCTTTGTTTTTCTAGCTGAATAATAGATAAATTTACTTAATCACATATGTTCCATAATTAGATGTACATTTGTGATAAAAACTCGTGTACTCGTGTCTCTTGTTAAGTAATTTCTCCTGCCATTCTAATTAACCTTTATGTATATTCTGCAATATTCCCAAATAACAAGTTAAAGCATTTCAGCAGCCTTGACATGAATGGCTGCCCCGCCTTCTCTTCTGGTTTCATGTGGGAAAGAACATGAAAATAAAGGAATTTTGTAAATATTGAAGCCAAGCATAAATGAAATGGTAAACCCTTGCTTTTGCGATACAGTGCTATGTCAAACATACAGATCAGTGCAAGGAAGAGGTTACATTCCAAGCAAGTTCCACCAAATGCCAGCCAATCCTCAACAATGCTTCAGAATGGAGAGTGGTGGAATTGTTTTAGCCAGAAATTCTACTGAGCATACTTTTGGCAACAGCCTTTTGCACTCTTCCCTCTTCCAGAGACCATTAAGTAATAAAACCAGTTTCTCAAGGTAAACAATCAATATTCATGGTGAAATTCTTGTTATACTAAACACTTTTGTTTTCCATATAAAGGTTTATAAGGAAGAGGATATTTCCTTTTTGTTTTGAAGAGAAACAAGCTTGAAACATTGATCCAAATAAGCGATCAAATTGGGATAAGAAAAGCTAGAAAATTATCACGAGTTTCCTATATCCCATTAAGCTCGAGAGTAAGAATTCTTCACATCTCTAATTCCATTTTGATCTTTCTTTCTGGTCAATATTATAGGTGCCAGCAATGGGGAGTTGATAAGCATGGAGTAAGTAGAAAGGATCTCGGACAAGGATTAGACACAAGTACCACCGAAATAAGGCCAATGAGACCTGTCAGATTTCTAGAAGAGCGTCGGTGGCCTCCACTCGAAATGGTTAAAAATAGATGGAAAATTATCAGAAATAATCCCACCAGCGTCACCTGTACTAATATTTGCTCTCCACCTCAAGCACATCAAAATTGTTCGTCGCCAAGGTCGTTCGAGACAACCTGCTACTGGAAGCCAAATGGAGGCAACTCTGGAAATGACATAAAGATAAAGCAATCCTTATTCAATTCGTCACTCTCCATTGGCAATTTCAATAGCTTTAAACCAGAGTTTGAGCCCCCATTTCGGGTTGAGGTAACATTTCGAATTTAAAGTTATTATATAGGACATGCAATAACCATACTTCAACACCTTATTTCGCAATCCTTTTATTTTGCGATCTCTCTCTCTCTCATTTCTTTTATTTTCTATTTCTCCCTTGATTCGCATGCAGCTGAATCATGATAAAATGTTGAAGGACAAGGAATGGCTGCCTGATCTGCAACTGAGACTGAACCAAAGAGTTGGAATCAAAGACCGTAAGACTCATTGTAGAAGCACACAGGAAATTAGCACCAAGCTTTCACTTTCTTGATGGCCATGAGACAGTGAAACTTTTATAGAAACTTAGTCTATATATACAATATTTTTAGCAAGGCTTAGTACTTAAGAATATCTGACTATGTAGAGAAAATCATATATATATATAGGAGTAGTACAGATTTTTTTAAGTACTTGTCCCTGGAGTCACTTAAGCATTAGTAGTCTTTTTATGTTCTTCGCTGTTTATTTTCTTAGAATGTTCTTCTTGTCATCAGTGTGCAGGTGGTAATTGATTCAGTTTTGGATGAAAGCAAACGCTAATGTGTAACTTTTTTTCTCCCTTTTTCTGAACAAAAAGGGCAGTGTGTTTGTGAGTGATGAGTTATTGTCTATCAAAGTATTTTCACAATGTCTCAACAGAAATTCGATACTGCTTGCTTCTGCAAATAGCAAAGAATGACATCTCAATGCCATGAGGGATATGGAAGACATGTCATTCAACCTCATTTATTAACATGTTAAATGAAAAAAAGACAACCCATCCTCAAGATGAGGTGTTTGAGATTGTAGAATTGTGCTGCGGCTAAATATAGTAACTATGGGGATTGGGACCTCTCTAAATCTCCATTTCTTGTTTCTGAATCTAGTTCCAAAAGTGCTTAAGATCATGACATGGCAAATACATCGTAATGTTTTCTAACCCCACCTTTTCCCCTTAAAATGGCAAGTCCTAAAGCAAGACAGGGGCTCTCTTGTTCAGAATTCTATGATGAACTGGACTGAAAGATTACAGGCATGAAAGAAGGGAATCTAAGAGCAGTACTGAATAACATGTATGTACATGCAGATGTAGAGAAACAATAGCAGCACCATGCCACCAATGCTTGGATGGCAGAACAATCAATTTTAGGGCCTTCCAGAATAGCTTGCAATGCCAACAGAACTTGTTCACAATGAATATACAAGGCTTCTGTAGAACAGACATTATCACAATCAAACGTGTAATTTCATTCATCACCATAATGAGTTACTGATTTCTATAAACACAGGGATCAACAGAATCCGAAAATAAAAGCAAAACAGTAGCTTAAACTGTAAGCCACCAATACAAGGAATATAATGGCTTATTGGCCAATCACCTCACCCCTGTATGAATGCGAGGAGGCACATCACAGGGAGGGTTAAGAAAACTTGGAAATTTCAACAAAACTGACTGCTGAATTCCATCTACCTACTATAGGAGGATTGAATAATCAGAGCATGATCTCACAAAAAAAATGTACACTGGAAGATTTAAATTGCCTTTGATCATATCCGAGGGCAAAATATCCAAACAAAACAATTGCTGTTAAGAATTTGGAAAGAGCTCTGCATCTCTAACTTTTGGAGTGTTTAGAAGCGTGAGGGATTAATTCCTGCAAATGAATACTAATGTTAAATTCTTCTATAACTTAACATGAAACTGGAAGAAAAACGAAGAAGATTGAGAGTAACGGCATTACCTCAGAATAGCGTACATGATCGTGATGCAAATAGGATGATTTAACAATGGTTTCCCATTTGGTATTAGTAGAGGGCGTATTAGTATCCTGCCATTTGCTCTGAAAACTGGTTCCCCGATGCAGATGTGAAAGTGAATTTTGTGACGAGAATGAAGGCAGGGTTCGCCAAAGCCAAGATTCCGACGGTGATTTCGGTAGAATTGGGGCAAGAGGAGACTGTCCTAAACTGTTTTTCACATTTCCTGTATCATCTTCTTTTGAAATCTGATCACCATCAATATTTACATTTTCTTCAGTAGTTGCACTTATACACACTAAAGCTTTAGAATAGTCCTCCATCAAGTCTGGTTTGTCTGAAAGAGAAGCTGAATCAGCATCCGCAGACCCGGGGACTTTATTTTCCAGTTCACTCTCTGCTTTCAGAAAATTCAGGAATTCTGCATCTTGGAAAGAAGACTCTTCACCAGCTGCTTCTTTCATTTCTCTGCTTTTCAAGGGTGTCTTAAAGTCCCTTTTTTCGGAATTCACATACTTTTTGATATTTGAAGAACGTGAATCTGGGAACAATATTCCTGCCTTATGTACAGTATCTACATACAGTGTCTTCTCAACAACAGGGCTTGCTGGGCGAGACCCTCGTTTAGCACCATAGTAGGATGATAGTTCCTGAGACTTGCTAATGCCTTTGTACAAATTCAACCTACTGGCTCTCAAATCCTCAGCCTCTTTAGGAATGCCTAGAAATCCCCTGCCACGGAAGGGAGATTGAGGCGCTTCATTGCGATAAGGAGATACGCACCCTGAGCGTCTGAAAGGAGATGTACCAGCTGAGCGCCTAAAAGGAGATGTCCGACTCATTGTTTGCCGATCACTTGCATAGATGAACCGATTAGATGCACAGGACAGCTTATTCTCAACCTCCGGCAGCCTAGGTGATTGCCCTCCGCTATCTTGCTTTAGCTTATTAGCAGCATCTTTTAAGTGCTGAAAAGCATCGCAAAATTGTAAGTGATTTTAGCATTGAAAGACAACTTCCACTAATTATAACAGAAACATTCGGCACTAACCGAAGGAAAAATAATTAAAGGGAAAGAAAAAATGAGTTCTATTCTAACCTTTTTCACGATTTGACTAACAGATCTGTTCGGAGAAGCTCTGCTCAGTTTTTCAACATCATTGGTAGAAGACATGGAAGCCTGAGTCCTAAGTTTCAATCCAGGAACGGGATTTAGGAGACCCAATGAATTCTTAAAGCATAAGCGAGGTAACCAACCACAAGCTTTAGTTGATATATTCCCAGAACCTTCATACCCATCATATTCATCTTCACTTTCTTTCTCTTCAATATCCTGGCCATAATTTGAGATAATTATTGACTGAGATTTACTAGGAGGAGGTGTCCTATTCCCATGAACCACCTTCGTAATTTGTCTTAATTGTTCAACAACCACAGGTTGCTTTCTTGAAGCATAATGAGCTGGCTCCAAAGCCATTGCCTTGGCCGCAGGTAAGAAGCGATTCATCATGAAATCTCGTGTTTGTTGATCCTTGGAAAAGTTTCCTGATGGCTTCACAACCGGAACATCAAAGCCACTCACACCACTTGCACTACAGTTCATGGAGATTGAATCTGTTGGGGACAAAGTGTCAAGTGCATCAGAGTAAACATCATCGTCATCTGAATTCATACCTGATTTCTCATTGGGTCCCTCTCTAGAGTAATCTGACTTTCTTACGTTCTTGTTGAAAGAATTTGCTTCAGCTTTGGGCCTAGACAAACTTTGATCGTTGGATTTCTTTTCCTTCTGGTGCTTTGCAAGATCCAACACCTTTCTCGGAGGATTCCTTTGAGTAACAGAAGCCTGCTTGGGGACTTTAGGCTCTGGCTTTTCCTTCTGGTGCTTTACAACATCCAACACCCTTCTGGAAGAAGTAAGTGGCTTAACAGAAGCCTCCTTGGGGACTTTAGGCTCACGTTTTCCCTTATGGTGCCTTACAATATCCAACGACCTTCTAGGAGGAACCTTTGGAGTAACAGAAGCATCCTCGGCAACTTTAGGTGGCTCCATAGAATTATCCTTTGCTCTACCAGGGATCTGTTCCCAGTGGAAAGGAACTGCAACAGGTTCAGTCACTTGATCCAAACTTGTGTCTGGTTTGTATGGAGGAAGAGCATGGCGTCTATTGAGCCGGGAATTCTCAAGTTTCTTAGTTTTTGCTCCATCTGAAGTTGTTGCTATGTTAGAAATTCGCCTCACTGATAGGAGCGGTGCATTTAAATTCAATTTCCGTTCCGCCATTGCTTCTCAGAACCAAACAACTTCTATCAACTCACTCTTTGACGGAAGTTTACCAATCAAGAAAATGTGATTGCCGATGAGAAAGATCCATAGGTGCAACCATGGCAAATCCCTCTATATCCCAGCTCTACAAAATGAATCTGAAAATAAACTGATTAACAGTTAGGAGAACAATCCAAGCATCTTAATAAATAGAATACACCATAGTAACTCATAAGCGCAATTTCAACTTATACATGGCATGATAGAAATCGAGAGCTGCAAAAAAGGAAATAGAAAATGATATGTGCACGTTCCAAAAGAGCATGTCATCATATAACAACACTTGAAGAGCAAGTGCATTAATTGTTCCCTTAATTAAAGTAGGAAAACGGATCATGAAGACATTTATATTATCCATTGCCATATAATTTTCAGGATATTGGGATCTGTGAAACAATAACCTCTCTCTCTCTCTCT
>Ga0325405_1007546_pt1 | contig 10947 bp, 5 predicted proteins | sample PopdelMetagenome_21_FD_205663 | JGI IMG/M metagenome (GOLD analysis project Ga0325405, IMG submission 205663) | Populus deltoides microbial communities from Bellville, Georgia, United States - Xylem-Control-R2 | ecosystem: Host-associated > Plants > Phyllosphere > Stem > Wood/Secondary xylem...
CAAGTGTTTTGTAGTAAAAGAAGTAAGAAGGGATTGATAATTATGGATCAGCAGCCCTGACGTAGATTTTTGTGTTTCTAGTACAGTTGGCTTCTCTTTTTATCATTATTGTACTTTTATTTATAGAAAAATGTTGACCTGTTCAGATAAGTTTTTGTGACCAAATAAAAATGAAAGGAGTTTTTGTCTGGTGGGAAGTAAATTTTTGTTTTTTTTAAATGGTTTATATGGAAAATAAATTATGTTTTTGATAGTTGATAGTATTATAAAAAATAAATTAAAAAGTAATATTCAGCTATGCTATAAAAAATAAACTGAAATAAAATATTTTTTTAATATTTTATTATTTTCATGTTTATTAAAAAAACATGAACTAAATTTGAAAAATAAAAAAGTTAACGAAAGATAAAATTAAAAAAAAAATCAATTCATAAATTATTTTAAATAAATAGTAAGTAAAAGAATGAAAAACTATATAATTATTTCATCTTGTTTTTTTAAAGTTTTAAATAGTGTTTTTTTAAAGAAAATTTAAAAAAAAAACATATTTTTCCCTTTATGATTAGTATTTTTTTTAACTAGAAAGTGTGTTATCCTTACCAATTTTCTTTTAAAGTATCAAACATTAAAAAGTATTTTTTAAAAAAACATTTTTGCTAGAAACAAACATGTAGAAAACAACAAGAATAAATAATATATAATTTTGTCAATATATAAAAATTTTAATTCAAAATTTTATAATTAAATATTTTTTTGAAGTAGTGTATTTTTTAAAAATATTTACAATTCATTAAATAAATCTAAAAACCAATGTTAATAAATTAAAAAATCTAAAAATAATAAAATAATAAAACTAACTAGCATAATTTAAAAATCTTATGGACCTCGATTGCATTAATCAATACCAACCTCCGTACAAAACTTAACCTTTAAAATCTCCTCATAAATTTTGATTGCAATATTAAAAAAATTATAGAACTTTTTATTAATGCAATATTTTACGCTACTCAGACCTCAACTAAATTAAGTTTTCTCCCAATTATCCTTGTGATTAGTAATAAAAGTTTAAAATTAAAATATTTATTTTTCTTGTGATCTCAGATTTAAACCTTGTCATTACTAATATGATGATTATTAAAAACTAATATGATGATTATTAAAAACTAACATGATTATTAATTTTAGAATTTATAAAATTAATTGAGGTACACGTAAACTTACCCGAAGATCTAAGTTAATAAAAAAAATAAATTTTCTCCCATCAATCCATCCATGAATATCTCAACAAAAGTATCCACGAGAGCGAGTTAAAATAAATCTGCAACTGTCATATATAGAAGGTGGAAAGAATAATAGAAAAAATGGACTTTTAATAGTGCTGGAAAAAATGGACATCATTTATGAGGATAATAAATAATTGATATTTTATTATAAAAAAATTAATTTAATATTTAACATATAACATAATATCTCATATCAGCGGGTTAAAATTTGATAATTAGCGTTATTAATAGTGCTGGAATACGTTGTTCATAATTACCGCACAAGCAGAGCCATGTATGCCACACGTATGAATTGCATCTAGAGTGCATCCTAGTTGCCCCGGTCCAAATACGACAATTTTTCGTGCTCCATGCTCGTTCAATGTCTACACAATTAATGGAAATTAATCATCACAAAAGACAGTGGGTATACATACCCTCAGTTGCTGCTTGTATTGTTCAAGAAGAAGTCCTGTATACTGGTCTAAGGAATTACTTAGTAATGTAATCGTTGCTGCCCCTTCCAGCAGAATATAAGCACTTGCTTAGGTACAGGGCAGCCGATTCATTGTTTCTGGAATGCCAATCAGGCGAGAGACTGTAATTTGGTGATTTCGCAGCTGCTTTTTAAAGGTTATACGTTGCCCCTGCATCCACAGTCATTTTACCAATTCTTGCCCAGTTTCATCGCGAATTCCAGGCGAAACAGAAGCATAATTAACACCAGATATTATGTCCGTGCAAGTGGCAGTTGCAAACGGTGGAATAAAGTCCTCAAAGCCTAAATTTTCAGCTGAATTGATAACAAATGATTAATTAATTACCATCTCTTTCTTACTTCTTCAAATCAACTTCCGTGTCTAAACAACCGATCCTGCAACAGCCCAGAACTACTGTCTTTTTTTTATCAAAAGAATACTGTCTTAAGCATATGTTTAGCATCCAAAGTATTGATAATTGTGATATTGAAAATACAATATTTCGCATGATAGTAAAATATCATTAATTGGAGTTTAATCCCAGAAATTACTACTTCGAACATTATAAATTTCAGGACTATTAAAAGTTTATATTGTTATTAAATTCAGGGTTTTAAAAGTTTCAAAAAATTAAACAAGATAAGTGTATTCTCTTCAAAAAAAAATATATATATATCAACAATTGTCCGTCCATTGCAGAACCTTCCAGTGGGGCCATAGGGAAAATCAATCCCAGAAGGTGAATAATTGAGTTTAGCAAGAGTTTGGAGATGGCTGCTACTGCCGCTATCAGCCAATGAGTCTCCAAAAATGAAGTAGCGAGGCACATGCGACTTGATGATACTGGTGCTTGGTGGAGGTGCTGGGCTCTACATTTACTGGATATATCTGAATTTCAAACAGCAGGACAGGACACTTGATCGCTGCTTGTTATTAGCTATTATAGTTTTTACTGAACTAGGGGCAAAGATAGTGCTTGAAGTCTCACATGCTAAGCATTTATATCCAATAGCTTCTCGCAGCATATTAGGTCGCTTCGCTAGATATTGCTTTTATATTCAATAATTTTTATCACGCTCTATCATCAAGATACATCGTTTATGAGGGTAATAAATAATTGATATTTCATTATAAAAAAAAATCGATTTAATGTTTAACATGTACATGATTAATTTCATATCTACGAATAAAAATTTGACAGCTGTTCTTATTAGTAATGTTGGTTGTTCACTTATTAGATATGTTTTGGGGTCATACGCGATTATTAACATATAATATTTATTTTTAATTATATTTTAATTTAGATTTGATAAATATTAATAACTATAATAATAAGGTTATAAAGAAACACGATGATGTTTTGATAGACATTGATGAGATAAGGTCATTTTCATCGACACTTGATTTAGATTTTGTTTTTTTGAGCACAAAAAAATTAATGTGTTCATCTAATATAAAATAAATAAATTGGTTTAAAATTTATGTTTTTTAATGCTTTGTGTTTAAATGTGGATGCTTTATTTTAAATATTTTATACTTTATGTTTGGTTTTTATTTTGAGTATTTTATTTTGTGTTCTATATAGGTGTAATATTAAAAGTTATCTTTTGTTTTGACTGAACCAGATGAACTCAACTTACCCATGCCCTGATTATTTATTGTGCTTGGTTGAGCAACAACTCCGGCTTCAAAACTATGTGACAAAGTCCAAATGTCAAAAAATGCTTCGGCTGGAAAGGTCCATTATCAATATTTATGAAAGACAAGGAATTATAAAATTAGGATCTTGTTTAAAAATAATATTTTCAATTAAGGAAAATTTCATTATTAGTTAATTTTACATCTCTCTTTTTTTCATTGCCCCTCTCTTTTTTCCATTCTTTTTTTCTAAATTTTATATTTACTTGATTTTAAATTTATCTTCTTATATTATTTTAGATTGTTTTATACGAGGTTATTCCAGTTTCAAATAAAAATCATGACATTTAATTTATATTTGATTTACGCTTATTTTTATTTATATCTATTTTATTTATCATATAATTATATAAAATATTTAAAAACAATTCTTAAACTCAAGATAGTCCAACAATCAGATCGGTAGTTTGAGTGTTTAAGTCGTAAAACCCGGGTCGATCTAATATATCGGCTTTAATATTAAAAAAAATTATCCTAAATTCATTTTGAATCAAACCATATTTTTTTATTAATTATTTTAATTATTTTTAAACTTATGAGGTGAACTAATTAATTTAACTGGAAAATTTCATTAGAACTTCAAAATCGGCAGGTCGTTGCCATAATTTAATACATGCAAAGTACTAGCGGTGGGATAAAGTAACAGAAAGAGGTCCGTTGCCATCTTGTTTAAAAAAGTGAACTCAGACTACTAATATCATAAACGTTGGCCTCCCTTCCAAAGTTAAATATTAAAACTTTATGCAATCCTTAAATATATTTTCAAAATTATTATAATAGTATTCTTAATTTTACATTTAAACTATTTTTTCATCAATTCTATCATCATATTATTTTGATTTTTTAATAAGGAATTACGTTAGATTTACCCAACAAAATATGTTATTTTTCTTACAAAATCATGTCTTTTTTCTCCAAAAAATTTTATAATTTGGATAGAAATATAGATAAAATTGATATAAAGTTTTTTTAGTAATAAAGTTAAGACTAATTATATAGTGGGATAGTATTTTTAAAGTGTTGACCAAATTTGTTTACTAATGGGAAGACACAGCGTTATAGTGTTAAATGTACATATTCAATTATCTTTTATTTGTTTTGTTCAATTACAAGAGGTATTTTTGAATTAGATTCCGTGTCAAATAGATACTAAATCAATTATCTATATTATAGTTTTTAAAGCTCAACCTTGAACAAGTTTTGGGTGGATAAGTTGGTTGATCCGAGTTAATTTAAATTAACTTAATTTTTTTATTTTTTAAAAAAATAAAAATGATATTATTTAAAACAATAAAAGAAAAAAAGTCAACGAGTTTTGATTGATTTTTTCCTAGCAGATCAGGTCACATGTCTACCCGAGTTTTTTACCGAGTCAATTCTATCTCTATTTTTGTTGAAACACTGTCAAACCTAGATCTCGAGTAACCCATGTCATGAGACAACCTGCCGACTTGGATCAAATTTTAAAAAGTGTTATAACCAATCTTAAAGGTATACCTTTGTATTATTATATAAACAAAGGTATACCTTTGTATTATTATATAAACAAATTATCTAAATATTGATTTTAAGATTTAAATCTAAAAGACAAAAAGTGTATACCTCTTTAATCATAGCGTTGAGGTTATTACTTCATTTTTGGACTTGTATATGCATCAATTAAGTCCTTACTTGATTTTTCTAAGTCTAAAATTGTAATTCCCTATATAAATTACATTATAGTCAATTTCTAAAACTTATATACAATCAAGTCAACTTGATTAATCATCTCAATTTAATTTCTGACTAGTGATTTTTATATGTGTAACCCCTTAGATTCTCTAATAAATTAGCCTAAATATAAATTACAATCTTAAATAAAATAGGATTAAATAAATTAAATTATCTAATTTATTATGAATTCAACAATTGATTGATATATATATTTAAAGATCAAATACAATGTCTAACAACCTTTTATGATCTTTTAAATATTAGAAAAGTAATAAGTGATTTGACTTAATCTTTCAGTGATCATTTTCTTTGTTTAATTATTATCCTTTCATCAATAATTTCTTAATTTAGACATTATAGCATAAAGTGTGTCTATTCTATCAAATCATATTTATTCTAAACACCATAGTCATTGATTCTTTCAAAAAGATTTGAAACTCTTTTCAAATCTTATTCCACCTTACACAAGTATTTACAATCAATGTTATTTAAGAACATATGGAACATTTTTTTTCTAATTCATCTAGGGTTATGAATCATCTCATAATTATTTAAGAACAAAATAGAACATTTTTCCTAATTCATATAGAATGATGAATCCTCTCTTGATTACTTAATTACCTTTATATAGTTCATGTTACATCAAATATCTTCTCATTTATTACTATTAATTATAACAATGTATAGCAGGATCAAAACATAACATTTCTTATATAAAATTACTTAGTGATCTGAAGTTTAATAATCACTTACACAACCATCACGTGAGTTTTTCCATAGATATAAGTGATCTTTCTATATGAAATTTTTATTGGATCAGTTCAGCACATATGTTATCTGACAAACACTTAAATATTAGTTTAAGATATCTCTCATACCTTAACTTATGAGAAAAATTGCTTTCTTCCATAAGAAAAAGAACATAATATGTATCATTCTTAGTGACTCTAATTAATGTCTAGTCTTAATAGAGCGTTACCTATGATCATTTAGGAACGATGTTTTAGTACGATAGGAATCTCATAATTATTACAATGTTATAATTTTCTTTGCAAAATATTTTTATCTCTAAGACTTTATATTTACTTTAGATTCATTAATTAAATATTATATTTATTAATCAAGCATTTGATGAATATTAAAGATAAGTAAGCTTTTATTAATAATTAAATATGTTTACATGAACAAAGTCAATGACAAATGTTTACATTTACATGAATTTTAATTTGATTCAATTACATTTTATTTTTCCATATTAAAAAAAAAATCTTATGTTTATGCAAGAAAGTGACCGAATAATTAAATTTAAAAAATGATGCTTTAAATCTGGCACAATATCTTATTTTTTCATAATTGAAAGGATCTTAGTTTCTATATTAGAAAATGATCAAATTATTAACCTTAGAAAAAAAACAGTTGAAGGTTTGAAGGAGAAAGATCTCTAATATTAGCTGAAAAAAATGTAATTACAAAAAAGATAATTTAAGTTTCTATTTTAGTCAATAAATCCATAAATATTTAAGGAAGAGTTCATGTTTTTATATATAGTTAGAGTTATCATGGATTTTTAAACTTTGATAATGAAAATAAAATTTCAATAACTTACCAATAAAAAAATACAATAAGTTAGAAATAAATTGTTTAAGGGTGACATAATAAGTTTTCTTTATATTATTTAAGATTTCATGTGTGTTGTAAAATACTTGCAGTAATTATTGATGAATATTGCAATAGGAGAAAAACTAGAAATAACACAAGATTTAACATGGTTCAGCAATGTACCTACATGCACACGAGTGAGAAGCTTTTATTTTACTATATCAAAATAGAGTTATATGATATGTATTTATAGTAGACCTTAAACTGTCCAAAGAGTATAAATAATTTTTTCATGATACCCTTCTTATACCATACTGCGGGGGCATTACCCCGCACCCCCTAACCTATTAATCATCCCTAGCAACAAAACTGAAAATAAATCCTAAAGAGGCAGATGCCATCATTCTTCTCCACTCCGACATCTGCCCCAAACTATAACAATCTGCATGTTAGCTAATATCCACCACTTATGAGAAAAGTAAGGAAAACTTCACTAGGGACAAGAGATATGGATGTCTCTTATCTAGCATCTGGAGACATTAATCAAGTTTAAGCAATTATTGAACGAATCTATGGTAACAGGTTTTGTCAACATTTTTGTTATATTTTAAAAGGTGTGAACTTTCTTAAGCAACAATACATAAGAAGAAACCAATTTCCTGATCCTGTGGAACATCACATCTATATTCTTGATCCTGTGGAACATCACATCAATTTATTTGCCAAGTAAATGACACTATAACTGTTACAATGCAACTGAACTCCATCTTGCTGAATACCCAACTCTTTGACCAAACCTGTAAGCCACAAGGTTTTTTGGTCAACCTCAGTCACTGCTATATATTCTAACTCATTAGTAGATAGAAAAACTAGAGACTGAGCCATAAACTTCCAACAAATAAGTCTCCCTACTAGAGTAAATACATAACCTGTGTAAGATCTCCTATCACCCAAGTCCCCTGCATAGTTTGCATCTACATATCCCACAAATGAAGGATTGTCATAAATATGATACCATAGTCTGTAGTACTCTCAAGTATTTGAAGATCTACTTAACTGCATCCTAATGTTTTCATCCTGAATTTAATAAAATTTGCTCACCACATTGACTGCGAGTGCTAAATCTGGTGTTATATAGATCATAGCAAACATTAAACACCCCACTACACTAACATAAAGAATATATGACATGTCTTTCCATTCATCATCTATCTTTGGGTACTATACAATAGATAATCTTAAATGATTCACTAAAGGTGTACTCATTGGTTTTGTATTATCCATATTGAACCTTTCTAATACTTTCTCAACAAAGCTATACCAAGATAACCATCCCATTCATACTCTTTACAACAATTAACATATCATCCATATAAAGCAACAAAAAAAATCAAAGAATCATCATCGAAGCTCTTTAAGTAAACAGAAAAGTCATACTCACATCTTTTGTAGCAAATCCTGATCGTGTAGGAGTTAAATCATTTGTACCACTACCTCATATATTATTTCAGTCTATAAAGTGATTTTCTCAATTTACAGACCAAGTGTTCCTGCTTGGGTTGACTAAACCCTTCTGGTTGTACCATGTAAATTTGCTCATCCAAATCACCATAAATAAAATCTATCTTGACATTCATTTGCTCTAACTACATATCAAAATGTGCTACCAAGCATAACACTACCTTAATGAAAGTATGTCTGACTACATGGAAAAATATGTCATCATAGTTAACCTTTCTTTGTGAGTAACACTTTTCTATTAAACAAGCCTTCAACTTCTCACCCTTATTTTCTAATATTGCTTCTATCTTTTTATACACCCATTTATATCTTATCCCATTTATATCTTATCGCCCTCTTCCCCTTTAAAAATTCAACCAACTCTCATGTCTAATTTTTATACAAAGCCTCCATTTATTCTTCTATGGCATCTATCCATTTACTTTTATCTTGGTTGTATAATGCCTCCTGAAAAGTAGTAGGATCCTCTCTACTAGTAATAAGTTTATAAGAGACCAAATCTTCATAATCATACTTAATGGGTGGCCTGATATGTTTGGGCCTATATAAAGCTATATTGTCATATTGCTAATCTTATGAACTAGAAATCCCTGAATAGTCAATGGCTTCTTTCATAATATAAGTATCTAGCTCCACATATATCTCGTGGTCATTGTTGCTGTAATTTTCTGACACTTGTTTCTTTTCTTCATGAGTACACTGCAACATGGTTTTTTTCATAAAAAACCACATCTCTACTTATCACCATCTTGTTTTCCTTCTAATCCTAGAGCTTGAAACCTTTCATCTCCACTATGCCATTATACAGTTTTACCGAAGGATTAATTCCGTCGGTATAAGGAACACAAACTGTCGGTAAAATTATTACCAATGGTATCTCCGACGAAACAAATCTGTCGGAGTCATGAGCGTCGGTAATTCTAATTCCGTCGCCATTTCTGTCGGTAATAAAAAAACAAAAATACTAACGGAATTGCTGACGGACATACAGACGGATAAGCGCGCCAAAAAAAAATAAATTCCCGCCACCAAGTTACTGACAGAATATTCCATCTGTAAAATTCAACGGTAATTCCGTCGGTGATTCCGTCGGTGATTCCGTCGGTAATGGTGGCACAGGCCCGTAATTTTTTTCAAACTCTCTGTGAAATACCGACGGAACTATTCCGTTGGTGATGTCCGTCGGTGATTGTCGTCTGTGATTTCGTCGGTAATTGTGGCATAGGCCCGTAATTTTTTTTCAACTCTCTGTGAAATACCGATGGAACTATTCCGTCGGTGATGTCCGTCGGTGATTGCGTCGGCAATTGTGGCACGGCCGTAAATATTGTAAACAATACTATAATACTTTCGGTATAAATTTAAAATATTTTTTAAAAAATTATTTATTAACAACTAAAAAACTTATAACCAAATAAATTTTCATTAGACATTAAAAATATAAAATTAATGTTAAATAATATTCATTGAAATATTCATTACAAATTTAATGTTTTTTAAAAAAATTAAACTAATTAAAATAGCGGCGGAGCTGGAAGAGGAGGAGGAGGCTGATTGTTATCGGGATCGTACAGCCAAAAAGAAGCAACACATGGATCATAACCCATCTTTGATCTAATCTCCATGACCATTTGATGGAGCTGAGCATAATCCGTCGAGAGGCGTTCATATTGTTGTTTCAAGGCTAAAAACTCCTCTAACTGGGTACTCGATCCTGATGGAGAGCTACCAATGGTTGAGACACTACGGGCCGACCATAATTTATCAGCCGTCGTGTTGGAGAGCCCGTAGACTCGATTTTTATCGGGTCCACCAGATGATCCGACCTCAAATCCGGATCGAAATCTGGTTGGGTCAAAGGATCGTCCCCATATCTCTCTCTCAACCGGCTATTATAGGTCTCCTGAATTTTTTTTTTTAAAATCATCATATTCAGTTCAAGAAAATAATAACTTACAAAATAATTTGATTGATCGAACATACCACAAAATGCTGAGCATGGTTGTCCACGTACTGCTGCACCCTCTTTTGGCGGTCTTGACTCCGCACGTGCGTCTTTACAAATAGCTCCATTGGACTCGGCTCAAGTCCAAGAGACGTAGCCTGTAAGGAAAAAAAGATTGCAAGTGAAATATATTTATAAGCAACAACAAATTAATTAACGATATATTTCATTTAAAATAATCTTACCATCCGCTTCGCATGTGCGCTGAACAGGACGGAGCTGCCGGTGTGCGTGGTCACCGAACCATGAATTTCCCGGTTCCGATTGACGGCTCCGGATTGTGAACGCCGTGAGAACCGCTCAGACATCACGTGCTCAATATATGTTGCCCATATATCTCCCGAGATGAATGGCGGTTTAAATTCCCGTCAAATTACCACCTCATTCCAGCCTTCAAGACCGTTGTCCCTCGCATATCTTTTTGCCTTTTTTTGAGTGTCGTACCTAAAATCACGCAACCTACATCCATAGTAACTAATTAGAATTTAGAACATAAAATTATAAATCCAAAATAAATATTATTTTCGATTTTACCTAGTTGCCGCGTGATTCTCCCATACTCTCCTGACAACATTGTTGTCCGCGCTATCCCACTCAAATTTATTCTGTATATATAAATAATTCATTGAAAATAAAAAGAGTACAAGATATAAAATTACAAAAATTATTT
>Ga0325405_1007548_pt1 | contig 10947 bp, 6 predicted proteins | sample PopdelMetagenome_21_FD_205663 | JGI IMG/M metagenome (GOLD analysis project Ga0325405, IMG submission 205663) | Populus deltoides microbial communities from Bellville, Georgia, United States - Xylem-Control-R2 | ecosystem: Host-associated > Plants > Phyllosphere > Stem > Wood/Secondary xylem...
GAGTCTTCTCAGGAAGCAGAGAACAATGAGATGAGTGGAGGTGAGGAGGTCTCTGAGATTGCTGGTAATGGAGGAACAGAGGCTTTGAAGGGTGAGGATGAGTCCCATTTCAATCAAGAAATTGAGTTGAACATGGAGATTCTTCCAGAAGATGGTAAGAGAGAGGAACTGAAGGAGGATAAATTGGGTGCTGAATATCAGGAGGCCAATGATTTATTTAACGGATCAGGTGATCTTCAAGATGATAAGAGTGAAGGATTGGATGAGAATCTGGAAAGAAAAGATATAAAACACGAGGTTGAGAAAAATGGGAATTTTGAAAGTGCAATAGTGGGCCTTGATTCTGGTAATGAGGTAAATAAGAGTGAACAGTTCAGGGACATCTCAGCAGGTGTAAACATAGAAAACCAAGATGGTAGCAATGGGAACTTGAAAGATGTTTCAGCTGTTATAGATTCAGACCAAAATGGGAAAACCAGTGAACTGAAAGCTGCTTCAGCTATCCCACTGACTGTGGAGGAAGAGAAGCTGGCACCAGAAGTTTTTGCCTCTTCTTCTTCTGAGAATTCTGTGATGGAGAGAAATGAGGAGATTCAGGCTCATGCATCTGCTTTGCGATCAGAGGATAACAAGGGTTCTGAATTACAGCATGCTGACAACAACATCAACAGAGCCAGCAAAAACACTACTGTGACTGAATCACCTCAGAAGACAGCAGAAAAGGGTCAGGAGGATAAGAAAAATGCCCCAGCAAATATAGAGCGTAAAATTCAGCATTTACCTAAGATTGCATCTTCATCTGCAAAGTCTCTGAGTGCAGCCCCCTCACCTTCTCGTCCAGCTGGCCTTGGGCGCGCTGCACCACTATTGGAACCTGCACCCAGGGCAACCCCGCAACTTCGTGCTAATGGAACTGTTTCTCATACGCAATCCCAACAGATTGAAGATCCTACAAACGGGGAATCAGAAGAGTTTGATGAGACACGTGAAAAACTTCAGATGATCAGGGTGAAATTTTTGCGGCTTGCACATAGACTTGGGCAGACTCCCCATAATGTTGTTGTTGCACAGGTTTTATACAGACTGGGATTAGCTGAGCAGCTGCGAGGTAGAAATGGTGGTCGTGTTGCTGGTTTTGATCGTGCCAGCGCAATGGCAGAGCATCTTGAGGCTGCTGGGCAGGAACCCCTTGATTTCTCTTGTACAATTATGGTTCTTGGAAAGACAGGTGTTGGTAAAAGTGCCACTATCAACTCTATATTTGATGAAGTGAAGTTTGGCACCGATGCTTTTCAATTGGGTACAAAAAAGGTTCAGGATGTTGTGGGTACTGTTCAGGGGATAAAGGTACGAGTCATTGACACACCAGGACTTCTTCCTTCATGGTCTGACCAGCGCCAGAATGAGAAGATCCTTCACTCTGTCAAGTGCTTTATCAAGAAAACTCCTCCAGATATTGTGTTGTATCTTGACAGGTTGGATATGCAAAGCAGGGATTTTGGTGATATGCCTCTCTTGCGTACCATCACCGACATATTTGGGCCATCTATATGGTTCAATGCAATTGTTGTCCTGACTCATGCTGCATCAGCTCCACCTGATGGTCCCAATGGAACTGCTTCAAGTTATGACATGTTTGTCACTCAGCGTTCACATGCTGTCCAACAAGCAATTCGTCTGGCAGCAGGAGATATGCGACTCATGAATCCTGTTTCATTGGTTGAGAATCACTCAGCATGTAGAACTAATAGGGCAGGGCAGAGAGTGTTGCCAAATGGTCAGGTTTGGAAGCCCCACTTGTTGCTGCTCTCTTTTGCATCTAAGATTCTCGCCGAGGCAAATGCACTTTTGAAGTTGCAAGATAGTACACCTGCGAAGCCTTTTGCAACTCGAGCAAGAGCACCTCCTTTACCGTTCCTTCTTTCATCACTTCTCCAGTCAAGACCACAAGTTAAGCTACCAGAGGAACAGTATGGTGATGAGGATGGTTTAGATGATGATTTAGATGAGTCATCAGATTCCGAGGATGAATCAGAATATGATGAATTGCCACCATTTAAAAGTTTGACAAGGGCTCAGATTGCAAAGCTTACTAAAGTTCAGAAGAAGGCATATTTTGATGAGTTGGAATACAGAGAGAAACTTTTCATGAAAAAGCAGTTAAAGGAGGAGAAAAGGCGACGGAAGTTGATGGAGAAAATGGCTGCAGCTGCTAAGGACCTGCCCAGCGAGTACGCTGAAAATGCAGAGGAAGAAGGTGGAGCTGCATCTGTTCCTGTTCCCATGCCGGATCTAGCCTTACCTGCTTCCTTTGATTCTGATAATCCCACTCATAGGTACCGTTACCTCGATACCTCCAACCAGTGGCTTGTGAGGCCAGTTCTAGAAACTCATGGTTGGGACCATGATGTTGGTTACGAAGGTATAAATGTGGAGAGATTGTTTGTGGTTAAAGACAAAATCCCTATATCGTTTTCTGGCCAGGTAACAAAGGACAAGAAGGATGCCAATGTTCAAATGGAATTAGCAAGTTCTTTAAAGTATGGAGAAGGAAAAGCAACCTCACTGGGGTTTGATATGCAGACTGTGGGAAAAGACTTGGCCTATACTCTTCGAAGTGAAACTCGGTTCAGTAATTTTAGGAAAAATAAGGCTACAGCTGGTCTATCGGTTACTCTGTTGGGTGATGTCTTATCAGCTGGAGTGAAAGTCGAGGATAAATTGATTGCTGGTAAACGGTTCCAAATGGTAATGTCTGGTGGTGCAATGGCTGGTCGTGGTGATGTGGCTTATGGTGGCAGTCTGGAGGTCCAGTTGAGGGACAAAGATTATCCTCTTGGTCGTTCATTATCAACACTTGGGCTTTCCGTCATGGACTGGCATGGAGATCTCGCTATTGGCTGCAATGTACAATCCCAGATTCCTATAGGACGATCCACAAATTTGATTGGTCGTGCAAATTTAAATAACAGGGGAGCTGGACAAATCAGTATTCGCGTAAATAGCTCAGAACAGCTTCAACTTGCTTTGATTAGCCTCTTTCCTCTATTGAAGAAGCTAATTGATTATTCTCAACAAATGCAATATGGACAATGAAGAAAATTGTAGGTTATACTTGCCAGGAAACTTTTGATGTCGCCATCTTGTGATGGTCATCAAGGAATGCGAGTGAAGTTGAGCTACTTATTGTTCCTCTCCCCCCCTTCTCTTTTTGTCAGATTACAACAATATTTGCTTGGTATTAGTGGTTGTAATTTCTTTGTTAGATATTTTCATAAAGTGGTTTTTCTTCTTATCAAGCCACTGGGGCTAATCATTGCTTCTTGTTCAACCATGCCTGGTTCTAGAATCTTTAGCACTTTGTGCTGTTGAAATAGATCTGCATTGTACCAATCTTGATCGCTTGCTGTGTATAGTTCTTGCGTTTCTAGTTTGTAGGTTTATGCTAGAATCACCTGTTGTATAATCAGTGAGAAGAGAATATCATTGTGAATTTTGTTGAACCTGCCTTCATTTCGACTTCTGTCTGCACAAAAAAGAGAGATGAAGAGCATAAAAGGAGCACACCAAGGTAACGGCTTGAGGGTGATGAATGGACCTGCCACGGAACTGGGAGACAATTATCTCAAATTGTAAATGGCGCCACTGCCTCTGAGCTTGTTCTTGTATGCTCCCTTGGCCTCAACATACGAGACTTGACAGTTTACACTACCACCTTAAAAACTTCCCAATTCTTGCTGCCCATTTGCAAAGCCGTAAAGCCGCTGAGCTAACAAGTCGTCGTGTGCTACCTTGGCCTCAACCTGCGAGATTTTACACTGCCACCTTACCTCTTTGAAGAAAAGCTTTTAAGATTAGAATTGCGGTAATGGTTGTATTTTATTTTAACATTAAAATAATATATATTTTTTATTTTTTTAAAATTATTTTTAATATTAGCACATTAAAATAATCTAAAAACATAAAAAAATATTAATTTAAAATAAAAAAATAATTTTTTTAAAACACAAAAATAAATATTCACATAATCTTTAGATACAGGTCTCCTGCGACTGTCAATCACATTTATCTTTTCCATTTTTTGGATTTTCTTCGGTCTAATTGTTACAAAAAAAAAAAAATGTCAATGCAATCCCCACATAAATACGTTGATTTAATATTTCATAATGCTTTATGAGCCTACCAACACTCCAGGGTTCTATGGTGTAGTGGTTAGCACTCTGGACTTTGAATCCAGCGACCTGGGTTCGACTCCCGGTAGGACCTCTGTACAACCTTTTCATTTTAGTTTTTACGAAATGTATTATTTAGTTGACCCCAGTCCTTTGCGGATGAATAATATATATATTTTTTTATCATCGAATAACCAAAAATTTATTAATATTTTGAAATTTGGATTTAATAAAATAAAGTTAGTTTATCAACTGAAGCAATATAGGACCCAGTAATTTTTACCATTCGCAATGTTTGCAATGATAATGTCAATCTATCGAGGTACCAAAAAAAACCCTTCTCTTTTAATGAAACGGGAAGGAAAAAAAAAATACATGGATTCAAAAAATTTATATAATATATCTAAAAAAAAAGTTAGAATATCAACTCATCTTCTTCGCTGTTTAGTAAATGATTTTTTTTTATTTTTTTATTTTTAAATTTTTTTTTTAATTTTATCTTTCAATATTTACTTCATTTTAAATTTATTTTCATAAATTATTTTAACTTGCTTTATATGAGGTTGTTGCAATCTTAAATAAATATATCGAAATTTGATTTATACTTAATTTTATAAGTGTTTAATTTTATTATTATATAATCAAATAAAAGTATTTTTTTTAATAAAGTTCTTAAACTAAGTGGATCTATCACTAGATTCTGAATTTAGTTGTTAAGCCAATCCAATTTATCGACTTCTCAGTATTTTAAAAAAAGTTATTTTAATTTTTTTTTAAAAGTTAAATTATATTTTTAGGTTGTTTGAATTACATTTAAAATCTCCAAGTTGTCAAGGTAATATTAAAAAAATTCTCATATAATTTAATTTTAAATCTAAATTAAACAAGAAATCAAGAAAAAAAATTTCAAAATCAACAATTCATTAAACTAAATTTAATAATAATATCAATTAATTCTCCTTTTTATCTACTTGCCTACTCGTGATATTCACGATATGCTTAAACAATAGCGGTACAAATGATCGAAGTACAAGCAAATGCTGCCATTCTTGCCATCCTTATTTATTCCTCTAGCGGCCCTCCAGTTTGTGTTTTAAAAGAGTTACATTCTTGAAAAAAACCCACCACATCTCCAAGCCAAACACACAGTAAATTCACCAGTTTCCTAGCTTGATGATAAATATATAGAGCCCTCGCGCGTTCCCTACAATCTTGAGTTTCGGCTGAGGTTTGTTGTCTGGCAACATCTGTTCCTGCAATTGGACATTATCTAGGAACCGAATATCTGGCTTTCATCTTTGTTTCAATTTAAAGTCAACTGGAACTAATTTTTATTTTCATTTAGGCTAACTTTAGTAATTAGACTCCTTAAATGGAATGGGATTCGTTCTTGTCATCATTCCACATATAACATTTATTGACATTTTAATTAATTTTTAATTAGATATGATTTAGATTTCGATAAAACTTGGACCAAATTGTCTCCTCACCACCAGATTATGAGCAAGCATCATGTTGGGTCACATCGCAATGATTGTGTAAGGATGCATGGATACACAATGCTATTTCCCTTCTGCACAGTGGATTTTGAAAAGCAGTAGCCAAGAAGTAGATATGATGGCATGGACCAAAAGAGGCAGATTCACAGAGCACTCGGCCGAATATTATGGAATTTGTGCCAATTTCGAGACCAAATTGTGTCTCCTCACTACCAGATTATGAGCATGCATTAGGTTAGGTCACATCGCAATGATTGTTCGAGGATAGCATACATACGCAGTGCTATTTACCTTTAACCAAGAAGCATGATGGCATGAACCAGAATAGGCAGATTCATAGAGCACTCGGGCGGATATTATGGCATATGCCGATTTTGAGACACCTGCAGTCCGTATCTATTTATCTGTTGACATGGGTTCTGAAATTTGCTCACCATACTTTAAAGGAAACGGTCATTAACAGCCTCAATTAGAGAGGAAAAAAAAACACAGGTTAAAAGCAAGGATCTAAAAAGAAGAAGAAAAAACCATGGAGATGAGAGGAACAATAGCACAATGCCGTCATCTAATGGTTCACCCATGGGCGATATGTCCATATCAATTACAAGGAGAGGAGCAGCAGCTGCACCAGGAGTCACCAAGGCATCTAGCTTATTATCCCACATCAACTTCTGGAAGCCATCTCTCAATCTTTTTATTGAGATAAACTAGCACAAAATCTTTTAGCGGTAGGTAACTTGGCAAACTTCGGCTCCGGCTCTCTACAAATAGAAAATAAAAAACAGGGAAGAAAATTTATATACAGAAGCCCGCGTAAGACTGCCAAGGACCTCATCCAAAATCCTCAACCCATTTAAGAATCAAGTCTAGAATGTTTTGACAGCCTCGATGATCCAAGAATGTACCACAAAGTTCATAATTTTTATTCAGCGTGGATCTAAGATAATATATAGTGGGCGTGATGACCCAATTATACATAGTCATGGAGCAAGCTCCAAAAGACAATGGGTCCATCTGCTAGCCCATCTAGTAATTTCAAAGAGCCATGCCGGGAATGAAACCCAGCCCAACACCAAACCACAGATTCACAAAGCTAAGCAGCACGTTAACTTGCAAGTGTTTAGAGCTTGACAATTAAGGTGTTTGCCCAGAATAAGAGTTTTATTATTGAACTGGTAAGTACTTGATTAGCATCAAAACAAGTCTCGATGGGATTTCGCTAAGCTTTCAAGGCTTGAATGCAGGGGGCCTCCTAACCTTGGTAGCTGTCTCAAAGCCATAAGCAATCTCAATTAGTTTTGGCTCCGAACCCTTTGGTCCACCGAAGCAAATGCCAAAAGGCACACCGTCACTGTCATACCCAGCAGGGACACTGATCCCAGGGTATTGTCCAATTGCAAGAACAAATGATAATACATAACTAAAATCAGGTGCCACCAACGCATCTAGTTTGTTCTTCTTGATTAATTTCTCCAGGCCATTCTTCGAGAGTTTGCTGAATGTTGACACCAGTTTCTTCAATGTAGCATCAATGTTTGTTATGTTTCGACTCAAGAACTCGGCTTTCTCGAAGAGCTCTTGACCGTATTCCTTGGTCTTTTCCTGCAAGACCAATCAAATAAATCAAAATGTGGATTCTACCCGTGTTGGTTCAGTATGCCGATTATAGTCGCGCATGTACTAACCAATCTGGAGAATTTTTTGTTGAAGGCTATCACAGCTGCTAAGGATCGGACTGGAGACGCCACCAACTGTTCTAGATACTCATTCAAGGCTGGCTTGAATTCGAGCAACATTGCAAGTAATTCTCCATTCTGCCCGGCTGTGATCGTGTCAATGTCGCTTATTTGCAAATTGTCTACGAGAACTGCACCTTGTCGTCTTAATTTTGGAAAATATAAAGAATGTCTAGTCAGCTTGCACTAATTTGCCATTATATTATTGAAACTACTACTAGAAAAATCTAGAGATCGTTTGATATCATTTTCGTTTTCTGTTTTTATTCTCAAATTTCTTATTTTTGTTTACAGTTTCTTAAAAACAGAGAACTTGTTTTGTTTTGCAATTTTCTTAATTAGTTTTTTTCTTTTAATTTAGAAAATACACTTAATCTCAATTGGAATTAATACCAATGCTGTAGAATACGTCTACATCCAGTCCCGGCTTGGACCAATCATCTTAGACTGATCCTAAGCCAACCCTCTAGGGCGGCTTGAACCTAGTCCTGCTCTCAACTCAACCCTTGGTCGCCTTGGAGACGGATCATAACCCAACTCCCGAGGCTCTATTTCCTGGGTTATGACCTAACCTCCAAGTATTATGAATTTAGCTCATATTTGGGATTGTGTTTCAAATGAAGATTGGGTAAATTTAAATTTTTTTTAATATTTTATTTTTTTATATGTTGATATTAAAAATAATTTTTTAAAAATAATAAAAATATTATTTTAATAAATTTTTAAATAAAAATCATTTTAAAAAGTAATTACTATCATACTTAATCATAAATTATCTAGGTGTCTCGCACATGACCTTAACTTGATAACCACTCAAGTCATATACTCTGTAGATTAATTATATGAAAACCATACATTTTAAAAAGTAATTACTATCATACTTAATCATAAATTATCTAGGTGTCTCGCACATGACCTTAACTTGATAACCACTCAAGTCATATACTCTGTAGATTAATTATGTGAAAACCATAGTTATTAAACCCGGTCCGGGTGTTGACCCGGCCAAGGGGCCGGGTCATGGGTTTCATGGGTCAACCCAGGTCAACTTGGGTCAACCTGGAAAAATTAAAAAAAAATTAAATTTTTAATATTTCATATGAAAAAATCTATGTGAATATAGATTATACATATTATGAAGTTTAAAAGAATATTTTAAAAAGTTTTTTATACCACATTAAAAAGATATTATGTTAAGCTTTTAAGTTAAAGTATTTAAACTAAAAAAGTTTTTTATCCCACATTGAAAAAACATAACTTTTTTCTTGGAAATATAGAGTATATATATTAATGGGTTTCAAATCCCATATTGAAAAAACATAACTTTTTTCATGGAACATAGAGTATATATATGAAAGGGTTTCAAATCCCACATTGAAAAGATAATATGTTATTCTTTTAAGTTGAAGTATTTAAACCAAAAGGTTTTTTATCCCATATTGAAAAAATATGGTTTTTTTCATGGGAACATAGAGTATATATATGAAAGGGCTTCAAATCCCGCATTAAAAAGATATTATATTATCATTTGAAGTTGAAGTATGTAAACCAAAAGGTTTTTTATCCCATATTGAAAAAACATGATTTTTTTCTTGGGAACATAGAGTATATTAATGAGTTTCAAATCCCACATTTGAAAAAAAAAACCAGGTCTCATCCGGGTTAGCTCGGGTCGCCCGGGTTTGGCTGAGCTGTTGCCACAGCCGGTCTTTTATTAAACTTGGACCGGTCCAGCCACTGGGTCGACCGGGTCCCAGGTCGACCCGCCGGGCCAGGCCGGGTTTAATAACAGTGGTGAAAACAACTTTTGAGAAATTTTGTTTTTAGTTTTGAAAACTTCTTGTCATTTTTTATTTATTGAAAACAAAAAACAAAAAACAAAAACGAGCAAGTTTTTATATTTTATTTTCAATTTCTTATGAACAAAAACAAAAAACGAAAATGACACCAGAAAAACTCTTGGTTTTTGTTACCTTAGTGTTTGAAAATGGTGCTCAAAAGTTTGATGCCGACGGGATCCTTTATCGTTGCCCGAATTGTAAAATAGAGTCCTCAATATCCCCAATCTCTTCCCTTTAAGCCCAAGAGGGTTAAGAAATTGTCTGTAGCCACCGTTTGGAATATATTTTGCTGCTTCTCTGGTTGCAGCATCATTTGAATCAAAGCCTGCAATGGCATCAAGAACATATACAGCGTCCGATACTGTCCTGCACATTGGCCTGCTCCATCCAACATGTAACAACCAGAAACCAGCATAAATCTTACTGACCATTCAGTATAATACAGCAAATACTGATTCACATTATCTCCATTGCTGATGCTAGTAAAATTATCACAATTGGCTAGGAATTCACCTACCCCACAGTGTCCTGTCTAGGGGTGATGGGGATAACCCCAGCTCTACTAGTGAGACCAACAGTGGGTTTGATGCCCACAACTGAGTTGTAACTCGATGGACATAGGATGGAGCCATCAGTCTCGGTTCCAAGTGACACGGCTGCCAAGTTCGCTGCCACTGATATTCCTGACCCGCTGCTTGACCCACAAGGAGTCACGGACAAAACATATGGATTCTGCAAATAAAGGTCACACAATTATTATCTCATGTCGTCAGAGCAATTGACAAGTCATTCACAATCGTCACAGAACATGTAGCATTGGAATGCCAATCCTGCTTCCTGCTTGTTTGTTCTTAGCAACAGCTAGAAAACCTTTTGAATTTTACAAAATGATTGATTATAATCACAATCAAACCCCAGAATTATCTGTTAGTTTCAGACATAACTCCAAAAGTCCATGAGATGACGGTAATGTTTAACATAGCACAGTCATGACATGCAGTTAGAAGCCTGGATAAGTGATGAATCATTTCAACAAAGGCTTGAACAACTGACTTGTGCGAGTAATTAAGCAACTCACCTTTCCTTGGCCGCTTCTCCCACAAAAACCTGAGGGTGCGCCATTTGTCCTGAAATTAGCCCACTCACTCAAGCTGGACTTCCCTAATATGATAGCTCCAGCTTTCCTCAACTTCATCACCACACCTGCATCCCGAGGCACAACTGATCCAAGTAGTGCATAAGAACCAGCTGTAGTGTTCAGTTTGTCTTTGGTTGCAATATTGTCCTTGAGCAGGATAGGAATCCCGTGCAAACCACCAGTTGACCCTGGGGTGTTGACCTTGCGCTCTCGGTCAGCCTTATCTGCTAGAAAGAGTGCATCAGGGTTCACCTCTATGACCCCTCTAAGAAGCGGATTGAGTCTGCGGATCCGTTTGAGGTAGAACTCAACGAGTTGTCTAGAGGTTAGTTGGTTTTGCTTAAAAGCTAGTTGAAGATCATCTATAGTTGCTTCTTCAATTGATAAGGCACTGCTTGTCTTGGTAAAGAACCCAGATAATAATAAAGAGGCAAGAATTAAAAACAGTAGAGAATTGTTGGCCATAGCTTATAAGATGAGAAGTGCTCAACTGATCAGTTGCCCAGCTGAGTTTTCAAGTCTGAAGTAGGCTACGGGTGAGATAGGAGATGGTGCTGCCTT
>Ga0325405_1007550_pt1 | contig 10945 bp, 8 predicted proteins | sample PopdelMetagenome_21_FD_205663 | JGI IMG/M metagenome (GOLD analysis project Ga0325405, IMG submission 205663) | Populus deltoides microbial communities from Bellville, Georgia, United States - Xylem-Control-R2 | ecosystem: Host-associated > Plants > Phyllosphere > Stem > Wood/Secondary xylem...
AGATCTGTTATTATAAAACATGCTCTAGTTAAGGAGTTATTGATACTTCAAGTGCAAAATGATGATATAAAACCTTGATAAAAATGCACTTTTAAGTACTAATCATTTTGCAATGTTTCCTCAAGATTTCTTTTCAATAGAATTTGAGGAGGTCTATAACACCTATAATGACTCAAATTGTAGTATAAACACCATAAGATTAAAGTTTTTTCCTTTTTCATTAAAAGATAAAGCTAAAACATGGCTACAAAATCTTAGGTCAGGATCCATTCGTGCTTGGGATGAAATGTAACAATAATTTTTAAAGAAGTTTTTTCCGTCTCACAGAACAAACTATTTCAAAAGACAAATCATCACTTTCACTCAAAAACCAGGAGAAACATTTTACCAATGTTGGGATAGGTATCGAGACTTGCTTAATACTTGCCCTCATCATGGTTTTGAAACATGGAGATTAGTTTCATATTTTTATGAAGGGTTAACACCTAAAGATAGACAAATGGTGGAATTGATTTGCAGTGAAACTTTTGAAGATAAAGACCCTAATAAAACAATGGAGTACCTAGACTTGCTAGCTTAAAATTGGGACATTATAGGTACTTATGAGGCATCAGGTAAAACTCAACCTCATACATCTAGTGGAGGTATGTACAACCTTAGGGAAGATCATGACCTCCAAGCCAAATTGCATTTTTAGCTAGAAAAGTCGAGGCACTAGAATTGAAAAAGAGTGGTCAATTAAAATTTGTTCAAGACATTGTGTATCAAATTTGTGAAACCAATGAACACTCAACAAATGATTGTCCAACTTTGCCTTCTTTTAGGGAATGCCTCCATGAACAAGCTCATGCTTTAAACAGTTTCCAAAGGCCCAATCATAACCCATACTCATAAATATATAACCTTGGTTGGAGAAATCACCTAAATTTCAGTTGGAAGAGTGATGCACAAACTTCACAGCCACCGTTTCAACATACCATAATTTCAAAAATTCTCATGGATATGCACCTCCTTATGCTCCACCTCCTAGAAGAAATCTTGAGGAAACATTGCATGCATTCATTGAAAAGCAAGAGACAATCAACACTCAAAATGCTCAAACCATGACAGATCTAAAAGATGCTCTTACAAAATTCACATCTGCTCTCGGTTTTCAAGAGAAAGGTAAGTTTCCATCTCAACCACAACAAAATCCCAGGGGGCAATACAATGAAAATGCAAGTAGCTCCGGAAGCCAACATATGGATCAAGTCAAATAAGTCATCACTCTTCGTAGTGGTAAGGTTATTGAAAAACCCACTCTTGAACCTTGTGAGAAAGATCATGAGTCAATCTCTGAGGGTAAGGAAGGGGTTGAATTTGAACATTGCAAAGAAAAGACTGATTCCCCGCCAGCACTTTCATTTTCTCATGCCATGACCAAACAAAGAAAAGTCAATCACAGCTCTGAAATCTTTGAAACTTTCAAACAGGTAAGGATCAATATACCTTTGCTGGATGCTATTAAACAGGTACCTTCTTATGCTAAATTTTTTAAAGATTTGTGCACTGTGAAGAGAAAACAGAATGTGAAAAAGAAAGCCTTTTTAGCCAAATATGTAAGTGTAATTCTTCAAAACAATAATGCTTTGAAATATGAAGACCTTAGTTGTTCTACAATTTCATGCTTTATTGGAGAACATAAAATTGAAAAAGCTTTACTTGATCTTGGAGCTAGTGTGAATTTACTTCCATATTCGGTTTTTTAAAGATCTGTAAAAGTTCTTAGAGGAATAGTTGAAGATGTGTTAGTACAAGTTGATAAATTCATTTATCTTGTGGATTTTATTGTCTTGGATACACAACCTATTGAAGCATGTAATTCATTTCCTGTTATTTTAGGACGTCCGTTTCTTGTAACTTTTAATGCATTGATTAATTGTAGGAATGGACTGATAAAACTATCATTTGGAAACATGACATTGGAGATGAATATTTTGAACATTTGCAAGCAATCTGGAGATGATAATGATTTATAGGAAGTAGATCTTATTGAAGAATTAGTTTATGATCAATTTGAATCTACCTTGAGTAAAACTGAGTTTGATGAATGTGAAGAATTGCAAATAATTTATTCTCAGGAAGAAATTAAGGACAAGAAAACCACCGACAATGTTGATACAAATCTTATGTCAAGACTAACAATAGATTCGACATCCGACATCACACCAATCGATAATTACTTTCCTGATGAATCCTTACTTTCTCTTAGTCCAATGCTTTGGTTTGCTAATCATATCAATTTTCTTTCTTTAGGAGATTTGCCAGCTCATTAGAGAGTACCCAAGACAAAAGAAAGTTTTTGAACAAAGTGAAGAACTTTTTTTGGGGTGACCCTTACTTATTCAAATATTTCGAAGATGCATTCCCGGCAACGAGGTAAGTAATGTCATTAAATTTTATCATTCCGAGGCATGTGGGGGTCATTTCTCATCAAATAAGACGACTGCAATAATCTTACAAAGTGGATTTTACTGGCCCACTATGTTCAAGGACATGCATGCATTTTGCAAAACTTGTGAAAATTGTCAAAAAGTTGATATTGGTAAAAAAGTTTTGCTTTTATAATTCTCGATTCCACTTATTTCCTGAAAAGCTGAGATCAAGATGGAGCAGTCCATTTATTGAAACATATGTATCCTTATGGGGCCTTTGATATTGATAATCCAAAGAATGACAATATTTTTAAGGTAAATGGACATCGTTTGAAAGTTTACTTTGATAATTTTCTTAGTGAAAATGAATCCATTGGTTTGAATGATTCTATATATAAAGGTTAATTATTTTGTTTTTCTCACATTGTTTTTGTGTTTCTTTTTTGTGACTTTTGTTTTGCTAGTCTCTCTCACCCCGATCAAATGACGGATAACGGTACTCCGTGACCCTTATGTCGGTTCTTTCAGTTTCCCATTATAATTGATATTTATGTATATATTTGTTCAATTCCTTGTTCTTTCTCTTTTCTTTGCATCTCTTTTCCACTTCTCATCTAAAAAATAGACAACACTCTTGAAAAATTGAAAAAGTATTTTCCCGCTTTATCTCAAAATGCGATTACAAAAGTTTACCGAGCTAGGTGTGAAAGATTGAGGTTGTTAATGAACCATGGAATTCCTGAAGATATTCGCTGGATGATTGAAGTAAAGGTCCGATTATCAGGTGAGTCTTCTAATTCTTTTATTTCATACATGTCTGGGACAGGTAAAAGCACTTTTACAAAGAAACGTTGTGCAAAACGACTGAAAGTCTATCATCGATGTACCAGATGGACTTGTAATGCATAATGTTGTTCTTTAGATATGGTATCTATAAACCGTGAAGATAAAATATAATTTATTAAAGATGGACTGAGTAAGGAGTCTTTAGATAATTTTTTATTAACTCTTGAGATGCATCCTAGTGAAGATGTGCATCGTACAATTCATGATTTATGACCCTATTTTCATAAAGAACATAATTGACTTAGTCTTGGGAATCTGACTAAAAAAAACCTTGTTTGTCAGTTTTTAAGAAAACTGGATGGAAAGCTTATCCTCGACCCATAGAGGGCGTTTAAACCGTTCTTAGACGTAAAACCAAGGGAAGATGTGAGCCACAATCACAACTATGATTTGAGTCTTAGTGTCTTTTAGCATAATATTTTCTGTTTTGTTATTTCTTCAGCATGTTTCAGGTTTGTCAATAGTTGCTGCTTTAGGTGATGTCTTCTATACTCTACCTTTCTACCTTAGAACATTGAGGACAATGTTTCATTTTGGTTGGAGGGAGGGGTGTAATCGTAAGTTTTTTTTAAAAACTAACTAACTAACTAACTGCTTTTGCTATTATTAAAACCATTTGACAAAACTTTTATTACTAGGATGACAAAGTAAGGGATAATTTTATTGAGTTTTGAGACACATCTTAGTAAACATTTTCCAATGGTTATTTGCAATGTTCAAGGTTTATCACATACTTCTCTTGAAATATTCAGGTTTACAAACTCTCGCATTGTTATCACTTGATTCTGCTCATATACTCATTTAACAAGTATTCTTAAATCTTCATTTTCACACACACAGTTTAACATATGATTGTGAGTTGCACATTGGATTGTTACATTATTTATGTTCTTTTGTTAAAGGTAACAACTAAGGAAAAGGGATAGTATATAATTTGCAAAAAAAAAAAAATTGATAATGTTGATGATAATAAAAGCGTAGATAAGTTTGGTTTCGTAGTCTCCCTAATCTAAGCAATTAAGCCTGAAGGGGTGTTTTAACATCTAATACCCTAAAGTCAACAGACTTCGGAGTTATTGGCTCAGTGCTTGTTACATGAGTTAAGGAGAAAAGCTTAAGGGAATCAAACATTGCACTATCTACATAACAGTATCTGCAACCCGAGTTACTAAACTCGTAGGGGTGTCTCAACACCTAATGCCCTAAGACCAACTGGTTTGGGAGTCATTAGCTGAAAGCTCATTACATGGGTTAAAAATGCATTGTGTTTTAAGTTTTATGTATATATATTAAAAAAAAATCTCAACCCAATGAAGTTAACCTTAGAAAAACATTAGAACATAATATTGTTTTCTTCTAATAAAAACCCCATCATCTATGTTTTCATACATTGAACACATAAAAAGAAGGTTTATTAATATCTTATTTCAACAGTATGGAGCAGGCATATAAATCGAATGAGAGTTTGTTTACTTGGATAGATTAAAGTAAGTTGAATGATGAATGCCTTGCTTCATGGAACTTAAAAATTGTTTTTCTATTTTAACGCTTTGATTACTCGGAACTAGTAATAAGCTAGTTGAGGGGTGTGATTAGTGCTTAAAAATACATTTTTATCAACATTTTATATCATCATTTTGCACTTGAAGTATTAATAACTCATTAACTAAAGCATGTTTTATAATAACAAGTCTGATACTATAAGATACCTTTAATTTATGTTAATTGTTCATCTTAAATGCAGGCCTATCATATAAATCAAAAGATTGATTGATGAGTTTAACTACTGAAATTGAGAAGACAAAGAGAGGGCTAAGCTTAGAAAAGAGATGCTGGTTTAGTCCAAACTGGAACACTGTTCATTCATGAGGTCTCTGGAGCTGTTGATCTTGGATTTCAGTTTGGTTTATGTTACGATGTCACGGTCGCACAAATTAATTACCCTAGCTTCAAACACAACACACAAGATAGTATAGAGCAAGCAAGGGGTCGATCCCACGAGGAAGATTCAAGTCAAATTTTTATGCTAGATGATATGAAATTTGTGGGGGTTTAGACGCTATCTAGGCTAAAACAAAAGAAAACATAAAACTATGAAATAAAATTTAATAAAATCAGAAAATTATCAAGAGAACAAACCTTCGTTTCAAGCACACATCCACCTACAGAAATCAGAACTGATCATGGAAACGAAACTTCAATTTATATTCTGAATATTTATCTCTTCTTAACATTGGTTAGTTAACGAATCCGCCATATAACTAACCCTAACCATCAAAAAACCACAGTGTCCGCACTAGTAATTTAATTCAATGGCAGCCTTACGAACTACATAAATTGATTAATCAAGAAAACATAACTGTCCGCAGTCTATGTTTGATTTGATTGAATGTTCTCCCTAAGATTAATAACGTAGATCCGCTACAATTATTAAACTCAGTTGCTTCACAAGTTCATAAACCACAACTCTGGTTTTGATATCAAACTTAACAATAGATTGCTTATAATAATAACTTAGAGTCCGTTCTAGCAATGAAAATAAACAATCATAGGAAAAATAAGCATAGGAAAACAAACATATTCATCATATAAACTGAAAAGAAAAGGTAAAATAAATCTCACAGTTCTTGAAATCCGAAGGTTTTCGTGTTCTTGCAACTAAGAAAAAGTGTTTAGCCTTGCATATTTGTTGAAAAACTAAAAGGAAGAATGCATAATTTCAAGTTTCTTAGAGGAGGGGGCATTTTTCTCCTCTTAGCTGGCTGCCCCCCTTCTCTTCTCTCATTCTTTTTATATCCTAGAAAACCCTAGTTTCTATTTTACAAAATAGTCTTCCCTTTAGTAGATTATTTACATTTAAGTACTTCAATAACTATTTTCCTCAAAAAGGAGAAATAGCCTTGCATGAAATCTTCAAGCTTTGACTTAGAGGAGCTAAATTGCTGAAATAAAAACTTGTATATCGGTTTAGATGCTTCAGAACGTAATTTGGACTCATTTCTTCACGAAACCTGTTTGCTGGCAGAATTCAGTTGTCATCTTTGAAAAATCATATCTCCCTCATATGACATTTTTTTTACCTGCAATTTGGAGCGTTGATATTTCTTTGAGTTAGGAATCCAAAAAAATTGAGTTTGCATCAATTGGACTTCTATAACTCCAGATATTCAAGACGGAATGGCCGAAGGTCAACACTGGCAGATTGTAAGATTTGACTTTGAAGGCTGTGATTTCCATACTCTTCCTTATTTTATTTTCTTGCCTTATATTTATAGAAAGATATGGATGTTAGCTTTTTAATGTCACTAGAATTACTTCATTTCGATCTCTAGAACTCACACTCTACACAAAACATTGACTGATGGTCAAATCTGCTAATGACCTCCAATTTACTTCTTTTTGCATCTTTCATCCAAAAGTGCCTTCAAAACATAAAAAAAAAGAATATCAAGGCATTTTATATATGAAACATAGGAAAAACACCAGTTAAATGTGGGTGAAACTATAGAATAATATGGTTGCATCTGTTTATATGGATAGAAAGCTAAGACATGGTCCTAAAACATTCATGCAGAGTCCAAGACTAAATTCTACCGTTCGGAAGTCCAAATCTTAGCATCAAAAGAGAAGTTGGAATTTATCCTGCAGCCCGGATATTATTCAGTGTTTAGCCCATATCTTAAGTTTTAGAAGTTCAAATGCACCGATTCTTTTTTTGTTGGAAAGCTGAGACAATTTTCTAGAACTTTCATGAAGACTATTTGTTCACATTCTGATGTTAGCAATGATGTTTTGTTCAGACAAGAAGATAAAGATAGTCACCAAGTTAAGATGTGGCCACCCACTCAACAATTAGTCATCAAATCAATAGTTCCAAATTTTAGCCTATAAAAGGAGGCATTTGCCATGCATTTAGGCATCATGGTTTTCAGATCAAAATCATGTTCTTGCTCTCTCTCTTTTTAATTTTGTAATGCTTAAGTTTTGTTTATATTAATCTCTTGTTTATGCTTGTCATTTTATTTCCTTTACTTAGTTAACTTATATCTTATTTATGTTCTTATCTTGTTTATTTATGTTTCTCTCTTTCATTATGTTTAGCTAAGTTTATTATATCAAGGTGAAAAGGTTACACTAATGGTGTAAGAATAAGTATAGTATAAACTCAACATGGACTTTAATGTTTGATACTAACATGTTTTGTATTTGTTATCTTGTTCACTTTTAATACTTTGCTTGTTAAATGGTTAATCTAGATTTATGTTGTATAAACCTTGGTACAATAAATACGTGGCACTTTCATAGCCCAACCGTATGGTATAACTGACACCTGTACTATGAAAGGAACTTGATTTGTTGTTAACATAAGTTATAATCATGAATACCTAACAACATTTACAAGTATTAGCATTATTTGAATAAGATAACTAATGTAATCATGTTAATAATTTATAATCCGATTGGAACCTCATTTGTTGTGGTTTCTTGTTGAGTAATAAAAAGAGTTAATACTATACTTGTTTGAAATACCATTAGTGGATCCTCTAACCTTAACAATTATTTTATCCTTGTTTAATCCTTATATCAATATCACATCTCAAAGCTCTCTTCAATTTCTTTTCTCTTATTATCTATTTTTTTATTTGTAGTTTATACAGTTAACCTCCCTGTAGTTTGACCTCGGTCTTGTCGAGTTATTTATTACTTCGACACTCCTACACTTGATAGAAGACATCAACTCTTTGGTCGTGTCACAAGGCTATGGTTTGACATGGAATAATGGATATGGAAACCTTACAAACTATGGATAATTGTTGTTGCTATAAATATCTCATTGTCTGTCATGGAATCCTTATAGAATAGGTTAGCCAATAATTGGCACATATACTTTTAAGAGCATGAAGAAATTCTTTTGTTACTGGAATCCATAATACATAAGGTAAGAATATTTCTCTAATTTTTGGACATTCTTGATAGATTTCACTTCTAACTTCAAACATGTCGCTCTTCATTGTCTGAATGAATTAGCAAGCCTACCCCATATATCATCGAAAAGATATGAATGTGTACTTTCCAAACCTATTGGAATCTTAGCATAATTCCTTCTTTAGCTTTAGATATAGTCCAAATAATGTATGAAAGTCTAGATAGATAAATTTGATGAGATTCATCCAGTAATTTTGATCCTTTGAAATAATCCCTTCCAATACTTCTATTGACCTAAGATTTTAACCCAAAGTAAAATCTTGATCAAAAGTAAAAAACCTTAGCTCAATCCAACAATAAATCTGAAAATTATTATCGATAGCTTAAGACTAGACAATAAGAAATTTTATGTCAAAATCTAAATCTGACCTTTCTTGGATTATTTCATTTCCTCTCTTTTTTAGATGATTTGTCCTCGAATCACCAATAGGTATAATGGACAATTATTGAGCCTCTTATTGAAGCCTTTGGAGTTTTTTTCATGCTCACACTTGCCTCCAACAACATAGTATGAAAATAATAGATGATAATAATTTTAGATATGTATGTCTGTCTTACTAACCATTCCCGTATATGTATGACCTCACATTATTGTATTACCATTTTAGCTTCACTTTTCCTTTACAATTTTTATTGGTCTTTATAAACATGTTTAGGTGACAATGATGCAAGTGTGTATGTCATTTCATCACTCTCAAAAGAACGCCTATTTTTAAATCCATCATGCTTGGTCTTCCTATCAAATTATGAAGGTCTTATCAACAAGATGTGACTTGCATGCATTAGAATCACATCACACAAAACCTCATCAACATACTTCCAAATTGAAAATAGAAGCAAGACTTGCTTAGTCATTTTCACATCACCACAATCATTCAATAATTGCAACCTATAAGGCTATTATGCATAATTATACACAAGTTCAGTTTACTAACAATGGTAGTACTAGCTACATTAGCATAACTTATATGATTTATAATCAAACTACATACCTTGTTTTGTACATAGCAACATATATGGAAGATGTTATCCTTCTGGCTAAAAGTTCTACCGCAACCAAAACTAACATTCTTTAGGCTTCGATTCTACCCAAATCAATCTCTATATCCCACGAATGCAAAGTCATAGTCCTCATCATCTACATCTGCATTTTCATCTATGAAATCAACAAAGTCAATTTTAACATTTCGTACGACCTTTCAGATAGGGTTTCCTTGTTGATCAACCCTTATTCTCGATCTATCCATCTTACTATTTTGTTGCTCATCAAAGTCATCTCATCTTTCAGTTCCTTTGTCACCCTAGTCAAAAGCTAAAGTTGTTGGGTAAAAGCTTGCATCTAAAAGGTGTTATCTGTTTTCAGTGTCGTGGACTCATGATTTTTAGACATCTTTGAATCTGTAAAAAATTGATCACTATCATTAAGAATATCCTCATAACTCTTGTTTTTTTATACAATTCAAGGTTTTTCACTTAATTGTTCTCACTATACTTTTTACCTCTCGGCTCACCTTTTTGCAATTCTTTCATAACTAAAAATAAAAAACCAAAGTTAATGGCTATCATAACACAATCCAAATATATATATAAAGTGACTCAAGAATCTATAAGATACTAAAAACAAGCAAAACAAAAGTACAATTACAATTTCACGATTAACAAAGTGAATTCGTATGAAATATGGACGATACGAAGACTCAAAATAAAACAAAAGAAGAAATTAATGAAAACACTTATTTGACTCCTAAATAAATCAAATATAATAGAAATAAACTGAATAGGTCAAAAAAATATTATTAAACATGTTTTGGTAACTTGGCGCAACTCTGACCCATTACATAATTTTAAGCATAAGAATTGAAACCCAAACCAAATGATATTGGAAAAATCTCAAATTTGATATATGGTGCCCTTGTACCCAATAAGAAATAGATCTCAGTTTATAGATCATTCTCTTATGCCTAGGTATCAAGAACCCGTGTACGATCAATTTATTGCAAAATTTAAGTTAGAATTTAAACCTCAATCAAACAATATCAAAAGAAGCCCAAATTTAACGTATAGAGCTATTTCACCCCCAAGTAATCAGTATATAAAGTTTTAGTTGATTTCAAGATGGTTTGATTCAGTTTGAATAAGCAGAATTGAAATTAGCTTGAATAACATCTATTTTTATGCTTACGAGAAGTATAAGGAAAGACATCATGAAGTCAATTAATCTTTGGTAACTTGGCGCAACTATTAATACCAATTTTCAAACGAGAAGTATAAGAAAGACGTCACGAAGTCAATTAATCTTTGATAAGTCAATTTAGTTCGTTAAAGAGATAGAGTGCGAGAATCCCTCTCACATAAGATGAATAAATTTGATAGCAATGGTATTATCAAGTCTTAATATTTTGTCCTTACAAAGAGTATTTATACTCTTGAAAATAAAAATCCTAATGGATCTACCATTGTGGGCTAAACTGGTCTATTTACAAAACTAACTCAAAACTTATACCAATAAACCTGAATTTATGGACCCAAATAAGCTTTAGGCCATAATTGAGAATTATATATTAATTAAGCCTAAACAAACCTTGGTCCTTAGTTAATTAATCAAACTCAAGCCCATTAGAAATAATGGCAAGGCTGCTAACCCCATTAAATAGAAGTTATAACAAAAATAAAACCCATGAGAGTAAATTATCTTTGAT
>Ga0325405_1007553_pt1 | contig 10942 bp, 5 predicted proteins | sample PopdelMetagenome_21_FD_205663 | JGI IMG/M metagenome (GOLD analysis project Ga0325405, IMG submission 205663) | Populus deltoides microbial communities from Bellville, Georgia, United States - Xylem-Control-R2 | ecosystem: Host-associated > Plants > Phyllosphere > Stem > Wood/Secondary xylem...
TTTCAAAATAAAGAAAAACCTAACAATAACCCCCTTCTTAAACGTCACTTGCTGTTGACATTGCGAAGATAACAATCCCACTCAAATTCAATACTCTCACAACATTTCCTTTCGATCGAACGGCTCACATCTGTCACCCAAATTACAGTCATCGTCGTTTACTCCCCTACCAAATCTCAAAACAGTAATTATATATATTTTTTTAAATTTTGTTTCTTTCTCCCACTATCTCTCTTTCCTTCATCGTTAGATCAGGTTAAAAAAAAATCTCACAAAGAAAGAAAAAATTGAAACAAATTTTTATTTTCACGGATAAAAATCAATCATGAGCACTGGAGATCTTCTTAATATTCACCCAATAGAGCTTAAATTCCCATGTAAGTTCCTTTCTTTCCTTTTCCTTTTCCTGTTTGGTTCCCGAGAAAATTAGGAAAACAAAAGAAATCTCTGAATTTCATGATTTTGTTTCAAAGTTACATAAGAATGATCCTTACTCCTAACTAGGAGCGAACTTGTTAGTCACACTGTGCTCTCGTAAATTTCTGTTTGGTTGCTGAGAAAATCATGGTAAAGGAAAATCAAAATCTGAAATTAGTTTTCGGTGCATTATTATAGATCTAAAACTTTAGTATAATTGTTGGGATTTATAGTCTTTTTTTTATTGATAAAGTTGAATTGAAGAAGCAGAGTTCATGTTCTATGCAATTAACTAACAAGTCAGACAAATATGTGGCTTTTAAGGTATTTCCCCCCAAATTTTCCCTTATTGATGTTATTAGTAAATAATAACTGTTATGTGAAAATGTAATCTTGATGGGTTTGTTGAGTTTTAGGTTAAAACAACCAATCCGAGGAAATACTGCGTTCGTCCCAACACCGGCATTGTTATGCCCGGATCCACTTGCAGCGTTACAGGTGAATACTCCGTAATCAATAGATGATAAAAATTTCTAAATCGCTTTTTGTTGGGATTTCTGAAATTCAAATCATTAGCTGGTAATGCATTTTGGCTGATAATACTGTACCCAATGATAGTGTCTTGGGTAAATTACGGTAGTTTTCCTTAAGTACATGGCTTTTTCCGATTTGTTTTAAGTGCGCATGTTAGGCATATTTTTTAGTATATTATGGTTTTAAGAGTTTTCAACTATTCTTGTATGGATTGTGCTAGTTACCATGCAAGCTCAAAAAGAGGCACCATCAGATATGCAATGCAAGGACAAGTTCCTACTTCAGAGTGTTGTTGCGCCTGATGGTACAACTACAAAAGGGATAACTTCTGAAATGGTGGGGTGGCTTCTTTGTTTCTTCTATCATTTATTTCTGTTTAAAGATCAGGGGTTATGTTTTCTTGATGTAGAATTAAGGATGGAGTATTTTGTTTTGCAGTTTAATAAGGAGGGTGATAAGGTTGTGGAGGAGTTCAAATTGAGGGTTGTATATATCCCTGCAAATCCTCCTTCTCCTGTCCCAGAAGAGTCCGATGAAGGATCTTCTCCCCCTAGGCCTTCTGTGCTTGAGAATGGTAACCAGGATAGTTCATTACTTGATGCTGTAAGTATTATCTTTTTTTTTTTCCAGTTTTGAGATCTTCTTTCCTCGTTTTGCTTTTAGTGTATGCAAATGTGCTTATTTGTTTTCAGGAAGCTATGATATCTTTAATTTGTTTGTGGTTGTTTTCTAGGTATCCAGAACTTTGGAGGAACCTAAAGAGAAATCTTTTGAGGTAAATTATCTTTTTACCATGTTTTTTCTTAAATTGAATGACTTTGATCAAAAAAATTTAATCTAATGGTCCTGGTTTACTTAATGACAAATATGTTTTTTTCATAGTAAGATTTGAATTTCATTGCATGAAATCTGAAATACACAAGTTCAAAGTGATTCTATAAACTATAGTCCTCACTGGTATAAGATGTTCAGCTCTTACATTGTTACTTCTTGCAAAAAACTAATGACTGCTTTAATTTTATACTCACCGTTCTCTTTTTATTTTGAAAATCCTCTTAAGAATATGCAAGTATGTTGTGAATGCTCTGCTGTATTGGATATTGAGGAATTTAGTGTGGCACTGCAATTTTGATAGAAGGATTATGCTGAGACTGTGAAGCTATGTGTCTTTTCATTCTTTTGTTTTCTGTTTTTGGCGGGAAAGGCATTTGCTTTGAGGGCTGTTGGCAGGGTACATGTGCGGCATTTGAAATATCTAGCCATATGCCTATAGGAACTGTATATTAATTGCTCGATTTCTGGACAAGTCATGTTAAAATTCCTGTGCGTAGAAAGCTGACCATGTTTGGGCAATCATGTCAGATAAAATTTTCATTGTACTCTCTTTTAGAGCTTACTTTTACGAGAGTTCATAGGTTCATAATTAAGAGGTTTGCATTGTAATACCATTGCTTTTCCGTATTAAGGTTGTCAAGGATTAATCACCATTAGAGCTTCCATAGATCAACATTTTCTTAAAGCTAAATGCTGCCACTTGAAAGTATTTTGCTTTATGCTACACCTTTGTTTTTGCAATTCTGGGTCACAATTTTCTGACCTATGTTTGAATTTCAGACATGGTCTCTGATTTCAAGGTTGACCGAGGAGAAAACTTCTGCCCTGCAGCAAAATCAGAAGCTTCAGCATGAACTGGTATGAGTTAAATATTAATGTCATTGTTTAGGCTAGATAATTGTTTGAGGGGAGTTTGGACAAGTTTGATGTTGTGCTTTTTTGGGATTGGGATTTCCATTAAAATGCACTACACGCTTTTGGTACTTGAAGTTGATGATGTGAAATTCTTATCTTGTGTCAATGAATGAGATGCCATATGGTATAGTAGGAAGGATAGTTTGTTGTTGTATATCTTCTTTTGCCTACATGAATTCCTTCTGGTCAAGTTTCTTGTCAGTGAAATGCCTCTAGTTATTCAATGATCTTTTTTACTGTTAGTGCTCACCTATCTTGCTGTTGTGTGCGATTTCCTGCAACAGGAACTGATGAGAAAACAAATTAGCAAAAAACATGCCGGGGGTTTCTCTTTATTGGTTGTATTTCTGGTTGGTTTGTTTGGCATCTTGGTTGGCTATATCTTCAAGTGAACACAAGGACATCCAAGTGACTGAGATTAGTTTGGGTTGCCAACAGAGTGTGCAGCCTTCCCAAAGGTTTTGAAACTTTGTAGTGACTTCCTCACGTAGTTTGTAAAATCATAGTCTGATGCATTGTTGGTACTCTTGATTATTGATTTGTCAAATGTTTGAGATAGAACTTAGTTGATTTAGGTGGTGGTTAGACTGTCTAATAGCCTGTTTAACTTATGATATCTTGTGAATGGGTTGATTTGTAGTCTAATTAGTGACTGCCCTTTCTCTTGCAATGAATGGATTGATTTTTCTTACCGAAGCTCAGCCCATCAACTACCGCTCACCAGTCTTCTTCCTGAACCCGAAAATGTACGTTCTTTCCTTTCCATCTCTGATTCTTCAATTTTTTTTATTGCGTGTATTTCTGTGGTTCTTACAACCTGCTCGATGCAATTTATTATTAATCCCATGGTAAGGGCTGTCGGTTTTCCTAAGTCACCGACACTAATTCGAGACATGAAATGTCCTGGTAAGGCGATATGAATTTATGGCATGGCTGCAGTATGGGGAAACAACAGATCGAGCTATATTGGAGGCCAGATATTGACTGATAAACTTTCAGCCTCTGCAATCTTGAGTTGTAGTACAAGAGTTGAAGCACATATTTTGCTTAAACGAATGAAAGGACCAATCTACTCTTCAATCAAAACCAAACATAAAAGCCAATTACTCGCATGAAACCGGGAAGGAAAGAGAAAAAAACTTACAGGCGTTTACATAGAAACAGAAGCTCCCCTTTTTGCAGACAATTCACCTAGATCGGCATATAATTAAGACTAGAGTTTCTCCAGATGGGATCGTAAGGTGGTAGCCGGACCTATGGTGATGGATCAATCTATCAGAAGAGTCTTGTCTTTCTTCTCGCTGGGTTTGCGCTAGGTTTCTTCAATGTGTTTGGCCATTGAAAGGCCAGATTCAGCAAGCTTTATTATTTGAGGCACGTTGTGGTTCTGGGTTATGTCGATCTGTGTGCCAAACATGAACGAGAGCGTGCTCCTCATTAGACCTATTTGAATCTCAAAAACTCTTCAATAACGGGGCCTGGGAAAGAGACAGGGAGGAAATGAAGAAAGAAATTCAGTCGCGAGAAGGCGTGCACGGGGTTCATATATAAAGCTGTGGTGTCGTCATTCTTAAGACTCAAGAGGGGTGTGCAATTCCCAAAAAACAGCGACTTCTCCTTCAAGGGTCAAACCCTTCTGGATAATGCTTGTTTGGCAATATATTAGCCGTTGTTTTTTAAACAGTTTTTCAGATTATTTTTTTATAGGGGCGCTGCATTTTTTTTTTTTTTTATAGAAGTGTAGACAGGGAGGACGGCATCCATTCTGCTGCCTAGTTCTTCAAGAAAAGCATTCCAAGGTTAAAAGTTAGTCATCCTGCAACTGTTATGCGAGAGAGAAATGTGAAAGCTGTTCTATTTGAAGTGGTCGCTTCGGGAGGAAAATACCAGCTAGTGGATGGGAAAAACGTAAACATGTAGAGTGGCAGTTTTAAAACGAATCTCTTTTCTTCTAAGAGAGATCTTTAAGAGTCATTAAAAATATATAAAAATAACATATATATATATATATAATTATTTTTAATATTTATATATTAAAACGATATAAAAACACTAAAAAATTATTTTAAAATAAAAAAAACAAAGACATAAACCGCAAACCGTTATTTATTTTCCTTAAACTGTCCTCGTAGACAAGCAATTACAAATATTTCTAAAATCTCCCATCTAGCTAAGCCTATCGCCAATTATTCCATCTACACTAAATAAAAACTCGATGATGATATTAGCGACTTGCGGATGAAAGACCCCTTTTATCTCAGGATTTAACAAGCATAAAGCTCTTCAACCATCAAATTTGGTTCAAGACCTTCTTAGGCAGTTCATCTATACACCTCTGAAGTCTCCTTGCAAAATCTAAGACTAACCCTGCCTAACAACTTGGATAAACAACAGACTCAATTCATTTTAATAAAGACAACAACGTATAATTGGGTTGCGTGCTCTTGTATATTTGCCATCATGTTAGCTGTTCTTCCTCGCCCCAGACCTCTTCAAATAATGGGGTTGGGGTGCCCTCTGGCTCTAGGTGAAAGGGTAGCAGTAGTAGTGCTTTCCCAGTTGGATTTGGACCACCTATTTTCCCCAACATTGGACCACAAGATGCACAATTAACAATGCTCTGCTCGATTATCCCATGGCTATTTGAGTATCGATACATACAGTCCAAAGAGCCGACGTTGTTATTGTTGTTGTTGATGTTGTTTTCAAATCAAGGTGGCTTTTATCACAAGATTATGTGATTGGTGATGTTCAACTAAGTATTAATAATGAAGATGATGAAGAAGAAGAAGAAGAAAAGGACTTGAAATCATCATGCAATGGTCCCAATGATACAACACCCATGTGACTTCATAAAATAAATATACATAGCTCTTGTGCTAAATTACGTAGCTAGTGCACCCACCATCATGTAAAGTATCTATTAGAGAGAATTGAGGCCAACATCCGATTCTTGAGACCTTCCATGACACAAATCTATGAGCCTGAGACACTGATCTTAGCAACTAAATTTGTTTCGATCATCATATTACACCACTACATTTGCAAACTAATTTACACATGTTATCGTGAAGCAAAGGATGTTAGGCAGGGCAGTAAAGTGGGGGTTTCAAGCATGCAAAATAGCAACACCATCCAGATTCCGATAAACATTAACCACAGATTATAATAAGCAGGGCTGTTGGAACTTAAATTAAAAATCCAAGCTAGTTCAGTTGCAGAGCTATTTGAAGCAGATAAGTTCCAGCGATTAAGAATCATTGTTTCGATGCTTTCCTAAACTAAGTCACGAAAGAATATAATTACTGTGAACATCAGAAACAGGACTGGCTGCAGATCAGAGAATGCGTTTTTTAGGATTGCTAGTGTTAGTGAAGTTTGTGTAACAATCGAGGAAGTTAAAGACAGACAAGAAGAAAAGTTGATGAATTAAATTAGGAAAAAAGACTATCAAATCTGCCTAAGAGACTACTGGTTTGAAAAGGGGTGGTTATGTCTTCTCCATTTGGTTTTACCTTGTTCTCAAGTGTACAACAAAGAATTACTGGCTTAAACAAGAAAAGCACCACAGCCAGCTATAAGCAATAACTAAGTGACAGAAAATAAGAACTGTACACGCATCCAGTTACTAAAACATTCAGTTTCTTGATTGGAAATAGTAGGCCAGCAGCACATGGACACTTGGCGAAAGAGAACCAGTGACAGGAAAATCACACACATATATATTAGAAATTAAACCAGGGGTTACGAGCTCAGCACCTTGGAACCACTATCCAAAAAGCTAATTCCCATTCTTTAACACCTCCAAGCAGAAGCTGAAACGAGGTCCTTCTGTTGCCAGCAAAGAACAAGCGAAGATTGCCTCTTTTCAACATGGAAACCCCTAACTGGAGTACGTTGCACTAAATACTCAGCCTGTGACTCGGTAAAGTTGCTGAAAGTCAATGGAGTAAAACCAGACTGCAAAAACAGACTTCTCCAAGGAGGAGTCCTATCAGGGCAGCTATGCCGACCCAGTACTGTTTTTTCAATGCCTGGTTGGACCAAAAACCTCTCAATCTTTTGCACTGCATCTAAATTCACATTCACAGCATCCAGTGATTCAAGCAGGCTTGTATAAGATTGAATGGCGTGGTTTACATGGTGTGCAAATGGGAGGTCGCTTCGGTCACAGCCTCTGTCCAAAGAGACCACAACTTTGGGCAAGAGCTGTTTCACAAAGCGAAGCACCAAAGGAAGAGTTGATGGGTAATTTGAAAAGGAGCCAACTGGAAGATTGACAGCAATTACTTCCTTTTCTGTTAGGCGGAGAGGCATTGGCCAAGAACCAGAGCTCAAGGATTCAAGGCTTAAAATTTCAATCTCAAATGGCATGTTGATTTCACTTGCAAAGATTTTTAAATTTTCTTGAGTGAAACCAAGCTCAAGTTCATCATGTGAGGAAGGAGAAGCAAAAGCGGTGATTTTAAGAGAAGGGGCACCTCCATTCCTCAAAGCCAGCTCTTGCATAAGGGAAGCCCACTGCCCACCATACCCAATATCAAAATCAACAACGTGAATTCTCTCAAACCCCTCAAAAGCCTCAAGAAGGGCCTGGTTACAAGTAAAACTCGCAAACTGAAGGATCGGTGAGATCTCAGAGAAGGATTTATAAGCACCAATCTTGAAAATCAGGTTACAAGCAGTACCAATAGAGTTGTTATTGTTCATATTGAGAAGTACCTGCAAGGCCTCCTTGAAGTAAAAGGCAGTCCTTTGATAAGGCTTACCGATTGGAACAGAGAGCTGGTGATTGAGCCGCGCCAATATCCCTTGCGCAAGTACCGGATTCCCAGTTTCGATCAGCTCTGCTGCTTGACATATCGGGTTTATTATTGCCTGTTGAAGCTGCTGCTGGTTTGCCAATTCATCACTTGCAATTTTCTGCTTCGTAATCATTCCCTGCCTTTGCTGCTGCGTCATTTGAAACTGATGATTCTGCTGCTGCTGTCGGGGAAGAAACAATTCTGGAGGCCTCAAATCAAAGACTTTGGGCACATGATTGGCTCCAACAGGCCCAGTATTCAGCCTTTTCAATGGCGGTGGTGATAAGGAATGCAGGTTATTATGATGCTCTTCTAATTGTGCATATGACAATGGCGAAAGCATAGCTGGGTTTTGCACAAACTGATGTTGATTTTGGTTGATCATCGCCCCTGGATTCAAAATCTGAGGCTTCTCGTCTTGATCAAATGCTGCCTGCTGGTGGTGTTGCTGAAACAAACCTGGCAAAAGATTGATCCCTGAAGTAAACAAAACAGGATTTGGTGTTGGATTTTGGTTAAGTACACAACCAATATTAAAACTTATAGTAGCTTTGAGGTTAACGAGAGGGAAATCAGGAGAAGTACCATGGATTGAAGAAGGGTCAAAATTGTTGTGGTTGACAGCCAAGTTGGCACTTGCTGTACTCATATTGGGTACTTCAAAGCCAAAAACTTGATCTCCTACACCGAAACCTGTTGCATTAAGCTCCATATCTTGAGACCTACTTCCACTTTGTAACAGCTTGTAAAGTCCTAAAGATGGGTCCTCAATATCACCCATAATTAACCTTAATATGGACTGTTCTTGAATAGGAGACCCTGACAACACACTCTCCCAGTCCTCCATTCCAAGTTGCGGTCCGCATTTTTCATCTACACTAGGGCTGCTTCCACCAGCACCTGCCGCGCCGTTGGTGGTGTCGGTGGAGGCTCCTCCGCCACCACCTCCTCCGCCTTGAGAAGAAGACAGTGTTGAGGAGGATGTTGGCGGGCTTTGTCTGCTTATTGTGTCAAGCACAGATGTGGGCTCAGTACTGCCCACAAGAAAACCACAACTTTCTTTGCTGTTGTTGTTTTGCCACTTGTGGTGGTGTTGATGGAATGGATCTGGAGAGGAAGAAGAATAAGAAGAGAAACCCAACAGCCCCTTCGCTTGAAAGTCCTCAAAGGGTAAGGGCATGGCCTTCATTTAACAAAATCAACAACAAGAAACAAGAATTGAACAAACCCAGATATCTCCAGTTTATTTCAAGAAAATCAAGAAACCACCCCACCCCACCCCACCCCAACCAGTTACCACAGCCCCTCAAAGTTTAACACTCTGCAGACAAAAAAAAAAAAAAAAACTGAAAGGAAAATATTTATGGGTTAGTTTGAATATAACAAAGCAGGAGGTTGTACCTGCAACTAGAGACAAAAAACACTTTTAAAATCAAATTCAGATTTTTTTTTTCCAGAGAAGACAAGTTGTTTAATGCACAAAGAGAGAGCTCAGAAAGGAGAAAAAAAGAAGAACATAAACACCCCATTTGAGAACACACAGTACAGAGAGAACTTGTAATAAAGCTTTTCTTCTTCTTCTTGGAAACTCATCCAGTTAGCTAGCTAGCTCATTCTCGGTACCATCTTTTATCTCCTTGATTCTTATAAGCGGGTTAATTTTGTTGGATCTCTCTCTCTCTCTCAGGTTCTTCTCTTGCCTACTTGCTGTGGCTCTGCGGTAGTACCCTGTCTTCCTTATAATTTCTGCTGTGGATGCGTGCAACATGTAAAAGTGTGAAGTGCCCTTCAATCCCCCCACCCGCCCTCTCGCTGTAGTTTCTTTTATTATTATTATTTTTAATTGTAATTCTTTATGTGGCTTTTGTCTGTAGAAGTAGTTATCTCCCTTGGAGGGTTTCTTTTATGGGCTGTCATTCCACTCTCCCTTGATAAAAACAAAGTTATTGATTTGTTAGACACTATACTCCCATTTGCTAAATAAGAAGAACGTAGTTGATTCATATTTTTGTGAAGGAAATTAGGGTAGTTGATAGCGAGGGTGGATGTTTTTTTTTAAAAAAATTATGTTAAAATATATTAAAATGATATATTTTTTATATTTTTAAAATTATTTTTGAGATTAGTACTTTAAAACAATTCAAAATATATAAAAAAAATTAATTTTTATAAAAATAAAAATAAAAATTTTTCAAGAACACAGTGGAAGTGCAATGGAATTTAAACCTTGATAAATGCATAGTTGATTTTTAAAGAATCGGCTGATTTTTTTATTCATGAATTTCATATAAATAATAGAGAATTCACTATATATATACGAATCTTGTAAAGATTATTAATTAATATAAATGTATCGTTAGCTATAAATTAATTGTTCAATACCTTTTTCATTGTAAACATATCAATTGATTTATCTATCTATTTTTCTATCCATCTTATACTATATACTATAAAATGGTAACATGCTCTTCATCACCATAAATTAACTTTCTGCTTCTTTTTTAGTGTGGTTTAGATGTTTTGCTTTTTAATAGTAATTAATGCAAGGTTTTTATATAATAAAAATTGGTCTCTTGGTTTTAATTAAAAAAAAGTTGACAATAGAGAAATTAAAGATGAAATTTTTAAAAATAAAATGAAAATTTTATAATAGTTATTTTTATTTTTATTTTGATAATTAAATGAGTGATTTTATTATAACTTATACCCCGTATTTTTCATCAAACATAAAATAAGAAAAATGTCTCTCAGATCATTTCATTTCAAGGTGTTTTGTAAAAATATTAAATTATGTGATATAACTTGTAATATTGTTTAAAAATAAGAGTTTCAAGTGAATATGCATTGAGATATAAGATATCTTGTGTGTGTGTTCTTGAACTATTTTTTTTATTTATAATGATGTTATTTTTTATTTAAATTTAATTGATAAAAAAACTAGACAAATAGTTATTCAAATAATTGAATAGATACATATATGTTTGGATTGAATAAGTATATGATATAAAATAAATTTAGTGAAAGCAATGAAACAATTCAAATCATAAATAGGTTTCTAATAGTTGGGTGTTAATTGTATTGAAATTTGAGTTAAAATAATAATGAAACAATTTCATGGAAGCTAAGTAGTGTTAATTGCATTGAGATTAATTTGAGTGAATAATTTTGTATTGATATGGAACATAATACCATTTTTCTCACAAATGCTTGTGCTCGCGCTCACATACACACATTAAGAACAAATTTGTTGAAGTTAATTAAATTAATTAGCATGGGTGATCGTATAAAAAATGTATTTACTAGCTAGTATAATAAATAAGTTACGTGCATCATAGTATTCAAAATATTGCTACAATCAAATATTAAAATAATTTACTATGTGTTATTGAATGTATTATCATTCAATAACACATGCATGCATATGATTGAAATTATTT
>Ga0325405_1007555_pt1 | contig 10941 bp, 4 predicted proteins | sample PopdelMetagenome_21_FD_205663 | JGI IMG/M metagenome (GOLD analysis project Ga0325405, IMG submission 205663) | Populus deltoides microbial communities from Bellville, Georgia, United States - Xylem-Control-R2 | ecosystem: Host-associated > Plants > Phyllosphere > Stem > Wood/Secondary xylem...
TTACAAAGCTCAGAACCTTCTCGCGAATAAGCTCATCCGTGCTTGGTTCTTCAACAGTCCCAATATGCTTAAATAAGGCAGACAACGATGCTGCATAGCAAGAAGAATAAATACATTTGAGAAAAAAACAAAAGGGAAAAAAAGAACCCACAACAAAAAGCACGCTAGAAAACGTGTATGGTGCCTGATACAAGCTTAATTGAGAATAATCAGGTAAAATTTTTACAAGTTCTCATTTTCTTTCTCTTTTTTTTTTATTTTCTTTCTCCTAGGTGAAGGTGTAGAAATCTATTAATTTATTTGCCAAGAGGTGCAACCATTGACAAATAGTTGAAACCATGATAAACTACCAACAAGTTCATTTACTATATTTCGTCTGAAATATGTCCAAATTAGTAATTGAAAAAATTAAACTCATCCTTTTAGCAAAAATGCTTCCCAATATTCCACTGCGTAATCAACTAAAAACCCAAACTTCTAAGAATTCAGGTTGATTTTTCCCTAAATGCCCTTCTGTTTCACCAATATCTAATTCATTCTGGTGTGCACCAAATGTAGAATTGTAGTTTAAGATGAGCCGGTTATTAACAAGATGGATTTTACCATTTTTTTTTTTCAGTAAGTGTTATTAACTCCCCAAATTTGGGAAGAGGCCCACAATTATAACTGGATTCTCTTTGAAAGAAATACTATTCTCTTTGAAACAATTATAGTTTTCAAGAATCTGGTGGCTTGATGCCAACAAGTTAGTTTACAAATGTACGCTTAGATAGCAACAACACCAATTGCAGCTTTTCAAAGATGTTATTCACCATTGCCCGGTCCTATAAAGACAACATTTGCCTAAAACAAAACCATGACATTTCCACCTTCAAGGAAAGCTCTACACGAAATAGAGGTCTAAAGCATGATAACTGTTAATCTATATAAGTTTTAAGAATGTATAGGAGTTGCAGAAAAGCATGCTACATTTATGTTGCATGAAAACAGAAAGCACCCTATGTCACTATGAAAAAAAAAGAATTCTTGTAAAAGCATATGCTAATTTTCCTAAACTTCCATCCGACATTCTGGCCAAGTTGGAATTGTACAAGATTTGTATCCTAGAGTCCAAAGATAGTTAATATATACTCATTTGCACATTATATAATATTCATCCAAATTATTTCATCCATCTTAAAGATTTACCTTTCACATCCTGCCTCAACAGGGACATAAGGGCTTTAAGCACTGCATCCCGCTCCACAATTTCCTCTAAAACCATAAAGAGGAGTCAACGTCAAATCCCTACTACATCAACAAAAGTCCCTTCTCAAAAATCTTATTTTAGAAAATCCAATTACCAGCTGCAAGGAGTTGCACAAGAATATCCACAATTTTTGACAAATACTCCGGCGTATCCTTGCAAAATAGCGGCAGTCCCCTAATCGCTTGCACCCGGACCTGCACAACCAATTAACACTTAAATCCATACAAAAGCCTAAAATCCACTTTAATTTCAATTTGTAAACAAATGCGTAAACAAACACTTCCAGATACTAATCCTTCAAGCAAGCACACAATATAAAAACCCTGCACCAATGCACCATGTTCAAAAGACATGGTTTCTAACACAAAAAAAAAAAGTAAACTAACCCCGAGCTCTTCTTGTTCAATCAAATCGATTTGCGTCTCGACAGCTTGACTGGAAAGCTCAGGGAAGAACTTGAAGAACCTCGGGATTAACTGTGCCGCCAATTGCTTCGCTTTTATGCTCGTTTTTGCTGCATCCATAATCCCCTGGTAATCCTTCACATTCTACCATAAATAACGAAAAAGACAAAGCTGTTAAGATCACCTAATTATAAAATAATTTAAATAAAACCCTAGGGTTTTACCTGAGACTTGTCTTTGGACTCACTGAGTCGCTCGCCAAACTCGTAGAGCTTCTCGATGTGGCTGGCGTCGTCGGTGGCGGTGGCGGTGGCGGCAGGGTCGCTCATTTGGAGAGAAACTGGGAGAAAGTGAAATTCAAAAAAAAAAGTATTTAGATTGAAGAAAATGAGTAGTATTTCATTGGATGAGAAGATTTATTTATTTATTTTTATACTATCTATTCATTTTTATAAGGAAAAAAAAAAGTGTTTGAGAGAGAGAGATTTAAGAGAAGGAGACGTACAAGAGGAGCAGTTTCAGTTACTAGTAGAGGAGGGAGAGAGAGTTTCAAGGGTTTTTGATTGATAGCCAAAAGAAAGAAGAAAGACCTTCTTCGTTTATCCCGCAGGTGTTCTTCCGAGGATTTAACGGCGTCGTTTGTTTTTACGATTGATTCAAAACGCAAGTTTACTCTTTAATTTTAATTTGTAGAGATTGTTTTTTAAGATATTTTTATTTAAAATATATTAAAATAATATTTTTATTTAATTTTAAAAAAATTATTTTTAATATTAATATATCAAAATAATTTGAAAATATAAAAATATAATTTTAAATAAAAATAATTTAATTAAGTTTTTATAAAACATTGTTTGTAACATAATTTTAAATATTGTGAGTTAGATTTAAAAGGAATTTATTTTATTTTATTTTTTTAATTATTTAGTGCTATTGAATAATTATGTATTTGGTTTCTTTAATTCAATTTTTTTATGGTATATTAAATGGTATGTCATGAGAAATATAGATTTTATATTTATTATTTTTAAATTTATCATATTTTTTATTCCATAACATTAAAAACAAGTGAAGGTTTGACCTCCACTTAATTATATATTATTTATTATTCTTCTTTGGAAACATATATTTACATATATGATGTATTTATTTGAATTGTGTTATCTATAAAAAAAAATTTTAACTTATTTATAGATTATATTTAAAGTTTATATATTATATTTGCCATTAGTACTACAGAAGTTAAGGTTAAGCTTTAGTGGAATCTCAAGATGGATTGTGTATGGATTCTAATGAGGTTTCAAAATCCAAGAAGTTTAGGAATGAGGTTTATGTGTTGGATAATCAATTAATTTTTTAGTTTAAGCAATATAATTCATTTTTCATAGCCAATGTAGCTAATAGCTATTACTTGTAAAAGATCTCCTTTAATAGATGTAAGAACTCTCAAATACTTAAGTTAATAATTTTGTAAAAAGAAAAGATTTAGATATATATATAAACAGATGAATAAGCATAACCAAGTTCGAATAAGGTTTTCTGTATCTACCTTATAAACAACAAGGTATAGTAACAAAAAGGATTTGAGAATTCAATATTAAACAGAATAGTGTTACCCGACACTTAATATCACTTATTAATGTTAAAAGCATAATTATAAAATGAACAACCATTAAATCCAATGAACAAATTATCAATCAAATCTTAACTCAATAAATACAACAAATCAACATTCTCTTTTAATGTATTTATTTCATGGGAAACAAATTCATTGATAATCAACATTGTTACCTATTCAGCAAGGCCATTTTTATTTTTAATATGAACCTTGGAAGGTGTCCAAATGGTTGTGTCATACCAATCTAATCCCTAAAATAAAATCATGTATTAACAAATGATATCCAAGATATTTTATTCAAAGTGTGTGTCTATGTATGTGTATGTATGCATTGTTGGAATTAATTTTGAAGTTCAAAGTGTCTTTTAACTCTTTTAAGTGTTTTCTAGGTACATATAACCATTAAAGATGTATTTATCTTTTAAGTCTCTTGACTTATCTTATACAAGTAAAAATATATACGTTCAATTATTATATTAAAGTCCAAGTCTATTTAGACTTCTTCTTATTTGAGACTAACTTAATATAAGAGTTCCTTACTTTTTTCTAACATGGTATCAGAGCTAATTCGATCTAGTGAGGCGTTTGAGAAGTTAAAGCATGTTTGTAGATGAAAGAGTGGATGGACAGGTGACATCCAAAAAGAAAAAAAAATAGAAATGCAAGATGATAGAACCCAACAAAAAAATTAAGGCATTACATCAAGAGAGATAGAATAAGCTTAAGAAAGAGGCTTTGTGCAAGTTGACAACTTCTTGTACAAAAGATGGTGTGATACAAGAAAGAGTATATATAAAGAGAATAGAAAACTCTTAGAGTGCGTTTGTTTCCTGGAAACTGGTTTCCGAGAAACCACTTTCCAAACTTTACTGTGTTTGTTTGTTATTAGAAAAGTTGGTCAACGGAAAATACTTTTCAATCAAAGGAAAATTTCGCTTGGTTTCTAGGAAAGTGTTTTCCTTTTATTTTGAGCAGAAAACACTTTTCGAAAGTTGTGAAAAATTTAGAAATGTCATATTATTTGTTGATTATATCAAATTTGGTCCTCAAACTTTTGATTGCTATATATATTTTGTTTTGAATATTTGTTTTTCAATTTCATCCCTTAGAATTTAATTTATATATTAACTTTGGTCCTTATTTTTATAATTGTTATTTGTATTTCCCTATCATTTTTTAATTGAAATTTTTTATCTATCAAATTTGGCCCTCATTCTTTTGATTGTTACTTATTTTATTTGAAATAATTTATGAAATGTTAATTATTATTATTTTAATTTCTTCTTCTTTCAATTTTTTTATTTTTTAGATTCGATCTCTATTATTTTGATTATTATTTATTTTATTTGAGATAATTTATGAAATTTTATTTTTTTCAATTTCAATTTCATTTTCATTCAACTTTTTAATTTGTAAGATTTGTTCTTCATTATTTTAATAAACTTGAAAAAAATAAAACATTAATAAGTTATTTTCCCTCATTTTTCATGATATAACCAAACACTGGAAAGTATTTTCCAACTTATTTTTCATTATACTACCAAGCATCGGAAAATAATTCACTTTCTTGGAAAGAAACTACTTTTCAGCAAACAAACGGAGTCTTACTATAAAAAACGATAAATGGTCAAAGAGCCATGACAGAAAAAGACAACAACCTAAAAAAGAGTGAGTCAAAATATAATAGCAACTTGAAGAGCTAAATCTTGAAAAGATATGTTTGGTTAGAGAATTATGGAAGCAAACACAAAATGAGAAAAATAGTTAAGAGTAACCATATAAAGATATACAATTATTAAAGAAATGATGATGAAAGAGATGGCAATGAGATGCCATTAGTAAGGCATGACAAGATGATTCTTCATCAGAATCTAAATTTTAAGAGTTATGAGACTTTTAAAATTAAAAAGGAGTGTTGAAAATAATTTTTAATTTAAAAGTATCTTTTTACTCTCCTAGGTGTCTCCTGGGTACATATAAGATGTATTTATCTTTTATGTTTTTTGAATTATCTTAGATTGGTATAAATATTTGTTTTCAAATATTGTATTCAAGTCCAAGTCTTTAAGGACTTATTTCATGTTATTTAACATCTCTAAGCATATTTTTTTATGATGATTAATCTATACTTACCATTCATATATTTCACCACAATTCTTTGTCACCACGTCATATGAACATATTCCCAAGAAAGATATAGCATGGAAGATGTCTAGAGAGAGGATGGAAAAATATATTTACTTATTGTAATAAATGCAAGGACTAAAAATTAACATATGCAAGGACTAAAAATTAACATAAGAAAAATTGAAGCAAAAACAAAGTAAAGCACTAGCGATTAAAAGGAAGAAACACAAGAATTTTGAAAAGAAAAATACATATCAAACTTCCACGACCTAATCTATATCAAACAACAAATGATAACCCCGAATTGATGTTTCTTTGTGATGTGAATTTCTTCTCTCTTTTTTTTTCTGATATAGGAACACTAAACTAAATTAGCTCAAAATTGATTGTTGTAAATCTTTAAGGTAGCATAATTATATTATAAAAATAGTTTACCAAAATGCTTGTCATTTGATGACATTGTTTCCTCACTAGAGTAATTATCACGAGACTAAAATACAATTAGAAGAATATAATCTACAATTCTCTTCACTTCTAAGAATTCAAAGTCCATATAAATTTGCCTAAGAAACAAATAACAAAAGTCAAATATATGTTAACCTATCAAGATCCAATTCCATCCTTTTCAAATCCTTTCCACCACCATCACTATGAACTTTCTCATGCCCAATACCTAATGTAAACATTATTTTTCTCTTCAAGCACCCTATTTTTCAAGTACCCTTCATGCCTATATGTTTTTTTTTTTTTTCCTTATCTCAAACCAATACCTCCTTCTTAAAAATCACTCTATTTTCTACTAACCATATACTCATTCTCATTACACCACTTATACTTTCACAAACTTTGATAAATCACCACTAGTAATATTACCCATTAATCCCATGACATTATGTTAATGTAGATTGAAATATCACACATAGAGAAGAACTTGATACATGCATAGACATTTAAGCAAGTAGAGGATTATATACTACTTGAACTTGTTGATTCTATATATTAAACAACCATATCATTTGAAAACTTACTAACCAATGACTTTACTATACATAATCATTTTATGCCATTTCAATATTATTATGCACCATATTGTACCTTGTGCTAGGGCTTTATTAATTGCCTAACATGCATTGATCTAGTAATCTAAAAGGTATGTTTTGTCCTTAAACTCTTAATTTTCTCAATAATTACCCATCATTTCTTGGTAAATTGTTTTTAAAAAAACTAGTACCTATTAAATTAGTATTCAATTCAAACTTATTTAACCTAAATGAATACCTTTAATTATTATCAATTCCACACAAAGTAAATTTTTTATAATTTTGAACTTAAATAAATTGGTAACCATTAACTTATCCATCATTTCATTTCTAACACACCTAAGTTATAAAATCACATTCAATTCCATCAAGTGATAAATTCAATTTATTTCTCTCAAATTCTAAACAAACCCTAAAAACAAATCGTACATTAATACAACAAAATTATCATTACAAAACAAGTAAAACACTTAAATATACAAGAAAATTACAAATACTACAAAACAATTTCAATAAATTAAATTGAAACACAAATGGGTGGGTTTGCTTACTTGGTGGAGTGAAGCTTGATAAGGAATAAATTCAAGAGAGGGAAGATTATGCTATTAGAAAGATGTTACATAGGCACTGACGAGTTGTGGTGGTCAAATTTATGAGGTAAGGCTATCAGATTTTTTATGTGATGAAGGGGTTAGGGTTGCTGTGTTTTCAAATAAAAGAAAAGGATGAAATGAGGAAAAGAAAGGATTATCGAGTTATAATTCCCATTAAAAACGCTAATGAAATTTTCATCAACAATTTTGTTAGTAAATTAAAACGTCATCAAAGCCAATGGAATTGTTGATGATTTTTTTTATTCCATCACCGTTTCCATTTGAAATCAATGATGAAAATTTTATGTCATCAATTTCATTAGTAAACCACGAAAAAATATTTTTCATTGATGTTTTTATTATTTTTTAATTTTCTAGTAGTGAAAACAATAACATATAATAATCATGTTCCATAAGATTTTGTCTTCACAAAATGAAACCTCTTTTATTTTAATTTTTCATGAGCTTTCCAGTCCCAAGACTAGGTAATGATGCAATACTTAGTTTATTTATGTGAGTTTAAACCCCTTTAAAACTTTTTATATGCTTTGCTTAGTTAATAATTCAATAGCATACTCAAATTTGAATCCTTTATTATTATAAAGGAACAAAAGAAGACCAATTTACAGAATTAAAGTTGAGCTTAGTTTATATCAATTTAATCTTGAAATTATCAATTTTCAATCAAACACGATAATTTATAACCTTAATACAAACAAAAAATAAAAATAAAAAAAATGCTAGTTTATTACTATAGAAGAACAGGTCAATAAGACATGTTCATCCATAAAAAATTCATTTGCTTCAGGAGTTCAAAACACCTCAACAGACTCTACTTTTTTAGGAGTATAACTAATAATTTTAAACTTTGAATTCATACTATGTATAGGTAATTAAGAAGGATAATAGTTAGATTTATGTTCTATCTAAAGTCCTTGCATATACATAATTCGATCAAATATAATAAAAGTTTAAACATTTTATATTTTTATGAAACTTAATACTCTCTACATAGTATCTGAGGGAGCCATTAAAAGACTATTGTCTACTCTTTTTTTTAAAAAAATCATAAATGACCTTTCCATCATCCTATACTTCCAATAATTCTATTGACCTTGTTACTTTCATAACCTTTCCAATCTTCAACTTACAATTAGTATCTTTTTTAATTTTAAATGACCTTTTCTACTTCTAATACTCTATTGAATCGGCTACTTTCCTAACCCTCTTTAATCTTTCATTTACTATCAATGTCAAACTTAATTCCTTCAACTATCATGTATGGAAAGCTCAAGCCCTACCCTAATTCCAAGGCCAAGCTATTTTTTGCTACCTTGATGGCACAATCACACCCCCACCTAAAAAAATAATGTTACTCATCCCAACACAAGTGTTATTATTAAAATTCTCAATCTTTAAAAAGATTAACGACTTCATTAAGATTCTTTAATCCTAGCCAACATTAATACTTTGCTTATTGAAGATGTTATCACTTAAAACTTTTCTCATTGAGTAATCATAATTATATCCTCACTAAAGATCATACATTCACACCTAAATATCTGTAGTTATGTTTAAGTGTCCGAAAAGATGAACTATATGTATCAATGGTTTCTATCTGAACTACTCAATCATTGATCTTTATTCACGATGGTAGGCTACTCAATCATTTGTCACCACACATTTTCCTTCTCAACATTCCTTTTTGTTACTCAATTCCTATACAATAATTCCAGAAAAAGTATCGTTATTAATATCTCCTCCATTTGTTTTAAATTGATATTCATGAAATCTAAACCTTTTTACATAAACCTTTTTTAATTTAACAAATATAATTTTCATATTTATTTTCCATAACTTATATTTGTATCTCACGCTATTTGAATTTCAAGGACATAATGCCATGATCTTGCATATTGTCTACCCTTTCCAATTAAACACATTAACTCTTCATTGCCTCAAAAAACCTCTTTTACTTTATCCCAACTTTATCTTATACATCTATTTATATATGCCCAAGTATAGGGTTATTAACTAGATATTCAAATATGAAGTTACACAGTTTCTTTTTTCATACCTTTATCTCATCAACACACAATTTATAACATTTTATAAATTTACTCTTAACAACATAATGCCCCCATGTTCCATACTTAGCCGACCCTAAATGCCTTATTCTTCCCATCCATTCATTCCAATTTCTATTTCAAAATACATCCTCAACATTATCACACATTTTACAAGCCAACATATAACAATAAATAATTTTTAATTTATCATAAAATCTTGAATCAAAATACATTTGAAATATAACTACAACTAAATATAATAATTAATTTCAATTTGAATCATCATCACATGCTAATTAAAGACATACAAGTAAACAAGTATTCATTTTAATTCCAAAACTTCTCATTTTTCACTTTTTATATAGGCTTGCATTCAAAACAATATCAAATTTTCATTCTTTAATTATTCATTATGTTGAGTCATTCCTATTCTATTCTATTTCACTCCAATTACATCATTTCATCCCAATTTTATATTTTTCTCAAATTTCATCAAAGAACCATAATTAAAAAAAATTAAAATTTCATATAAGACTCGTTTATCTTCATTTAAGCTTGTATAAATAAGTTTAGAACTCTTTACTCAACAATTAAATGATATTCATATGCTAGTCAGTCAAAATTTTCCCACCTTTTCTCCTATCTCTCTCAAATTATCATGGTCTCTCTCTATCTCCTCTTTATCTCACTTGACTTCCTTTTAATTCCTGTGCTTAGTGTGTTTAAACACTCATTCTCTCATCTAACATGTTCTAATTCATGGTTTCTCTTAAAATTCTAGGTAATATCAAGAAAAGAAGAAGAGCTCTCTTCTCTTTTTATTTCCATCCATAATTGTTGGTTATAAGGAGAAGAAGTGCTGAAATTTTTGAAAAAATTACAAATTTACTCACTCTTGTTCCATAAGTATTTTGAAGTATATCCCTCGGTTCTCGGTATAATTTGATGCTTAAACTGGTCGAATCTAATCATATTTTCCCTCTCTTTTCTCTTGGAAATTTTATTTCTTTACCTTAAAATATTTATTGTTACATTTTATTATTTTTCTCTTCTAGCATCCTTTTACCATTCCTCGTATGATTTCATACATTTTAAGGTAAAAATCTATTGTTTCCTACCTATTTATCACTTATTTAACTCATTTTAAAGTTTATTTACTTATTCTCTACTTATTTTATTTTCAAGTTTCGTTGTTTTCAAGAACATCGACAAAAAACATTTAAAAACAATGTTTAGATGTAATAAAAATCTTATAGTCATAATAACTTTATAATTTTCTATAAAAGCATTTTTATTCCACAGATTTTTTCTATGTTCATTAATCAAACATTAAATTTATTAATCAAATATAATTGAATATTAAAAATAAAAAAATCATTAATAATAAATATATTTTATAAAAATAAAATCAGTGCAATATATAATTAACCGAATCACTACATAACATATTTACTAATAAAAATATTATTTGGATTGGTTTGAAATTAGATTGGTTTCTTCAAGTTTGTAATATAATATTGTAATAATAAATATTATATTATTAAAAAATTAAAGAAATGTTTTTTTATTTATTTATCAAGTAAATTCTAGTTTGCAAGTGAAGGTGGATCATGGCTAGGTTTGTTTTATAAGGTTATAGTAATCATGTATATCAACAAGAAAATCCTAACAAAAATAGTAAGAATATTAGGGCACTAATAAAAAGTGAAATTCTGTTACTTCCTTTGGCACCATTATATCACTAACTAAATAAAAATCTTGTTTCAGCCAATCTTCTTGGCACTAATAAAAGTCACTCTAGGAAGTCTCCACTCACGGCGATGTGCGTATATGCTCAAGTC
>Ga0325405_1007558_pt1 | contig 10939 bp, 7 predicted proteins | sample PopdelMetagenome_21_FD_205663 | JGI IMG/M metagenome (GOLD analysis project Ga0325405, IMG submission 205663) | Populus deltoides microbial communities from Bellville, Georgia, United States - Xylem-Control-R2 | ecosystem: Host-associated > Plants > Phyllosphere > Stem > Wood/Secondary xylem...
CCAACTCGCGGTAAAGTTAAGTTTTATTGAGATTCCCGTTTATTAAGACCATACAATATTATAATTCAATTGAATCGATATAACGACAATTATTCAAGTATGAAGCAGCTAGCAAATAACAAAGCAATTCGATAGTGAAAAACTAACCAAAATTTTCTATCATCTGTACGTAAATTACTAACACAAAGAATTACAGTTACTATGAAACAAAATTATATAGAAAATATGACATACTCCTTGATGTGCAAGCATGGACAACCATTGGAAGAAAACAGGGAAAAGGATGAGAAACCGATCAAGAATATATATTTCTTGATGTGCAAAGGACAACCAACAGTACGACTGTACATTGTGTTGCTTACATGAAAATGATGTGAACATAGTTGTCTATTAGCACAGCAGATTTCTTTTTTTCTCACCTCCTTTTTTTTTTTTTTTTTGTTTAGTAAACATATAAAAGGGTTTTCTCAAGTGGGATGTTGGAAATGAGATGGGATTAAGACAAAATGCCATTGCAGGTTGGAGAACCAGAGAGCTGAAAAAGAACCAATAATGCTATACAGGATAGCAGACAGAGGGCTGCTTTTTGAGTACTTTGGGAATAAAATGCTGTCTCTCTACAAGGATTGGCGTGGAGAGAGAGAGAGAGAGAGGGAGAGGGAGAGGGAGGGAGGGACACCTTCTTTTTTTTTTTTACCCTTTTATCTTTCAATGAAAACTTATAGTTAATATTTATATAGAAGCAACAAATGATAAACATGAAAAAGAAAAAATAAATAAATTCCAACTTTCCTTTTTATCTCTCATCACTGTCTGGCCTTCTTTTGATCCACCTTTTCTCTTTACTACTTTTTTTGAATTTCTGCTGGTTTGTCTGTCCATTCAAGGAGGATGTGTGGAAAAACGCAAGGGGAGTTTATCTCTCTACCTATGCACAAATTTCTGACTTGTGGGTACTGTTTATTGACCCCTTTTTTCTCATGAAATACCATTTATTTTGCATAGAAATAACACAGCAGAAAGTATTCGACTTTCCTATCGGTGTTAATTGATTAGTATTCCCTCACTAAAAAATATGCACAACACTTAGCACCAAAAATGCTATCCTACAAAAGATTTTGCTACTGGCAAATCCATCATATTGTTTTGGCTCTTGTAATCTTATCCTATGTATTAATATTAAATGCACCCACATAAGTTTTTCTTGAAGAAGGTAAACAAATTAAGTAGTAAGATTCAGATTGATATCTTCCTTTTGCAGCTTTTGATCACCTAGATAGGGAGAAAATTTAGTAGAACTCGTAAATATAATATGAGTCTATGAGTCTATCATGCATGGCATGCCATTAAGATCTTAATTACAGTATGGTTTTGATACTTGCAAGTCCCAACAAAAAGAATATGATTGTTAAAGGTAAACCCTTTTCTTTTTTTTTTCTTTTTTTTTATCATAATTATCACCAAAACATAAATAAATCAAGTGACCTATTAGAGTACCATTGAGAGAGGGAGGTGATAAAAAGATGGAGCTGTAGTCCTGTTAACTGTAAAGTCAGGACAGTGAAACAAAGTAATGGATAAGTGGAAATAAGAAGAAAAAAAAAAGCTGCCCTACTGTATTTAAAAATAAATAAAAAGATCAGCAATCAACAAGGACTATAAAGAAGGTGGAGCGGTCGAGACTTGCTCTACTAAGATCTCTAAGCTTTCCTTTCAAAACATCTCACTATCCATTTTCAGTTCAAGCCTCCAAAACCGAGCTGGTAGTTCTAGTTTTGTCTCCTCTAAGCACAAGAGAGGAAATTAGCCAGCTTTTTTTTCAAGCTTAAAGCATTAGGATTTGCAAGAAAGAGAGGTGCTGGGGGTGGTGTAAGGGGGAGAGAAAAACATAAGAAAAAACAAAGTACAGAGAGAAGTTTAGTTCTGACAATACATAGGTTTCTTTCAAAGGGGGTGGTGTGGGGGGTGGGTTTTAGCCAAGTTATGCGCTCAGGAGCTTGTACGGTCCAGCAGACCCTCACAGCAGAGGCTGCTTCAGCATTGAAGCACTCTCTTAGCTTGGCAAGGAGGAGAGGCCATGCTCAGGTCACTCCTTTGCATGTAGCTGCAACCTTGCTGAGCTCAAGAACTAGTCTTTTGAGAAGGGCTTGTCTCAAATCACAGCCTCATCAAACTTCACATCCTCTTCAATGCAGAGCTCTTGAGCTTTGCTTTAATGTTGCACTAAACAGACTTCCAACAACTCCTGTTCCTTTACTTCATGGCCAGCCATCTTTGTCCAATGCTTTGATTGCTGCCCTTAAAAGAGCTCAAGCACATCAAAGAAGGGGTTGCATAGAGCAGCAGCAGCAGCAGCAGCAGCCTCTTTTGACTATTAAGGTTGAGCTTGAACAGCTTATATTATCCATCTTAGATGACCCTAGTGTTAGTAGGGTTATGAGAGAGGCTGGGTTCTCTAGCACTTCCGTCAAAAACAATATAGAGGACTCTTCGGCTTCTTCTGTGTTTCAGTGTTATAGTACTTCTGGTGGGGTTTTCTCTTCACCTTGTTCCCCTTCTGCTACTGAAACTCAAAAAGAGGTCATTAACCCAACTACCTTTTGGCAAACCCATTTCTTGAATTACACTTCTGAGAAAAACCCGGTTCTTCTTTCACCACAGAAGAAAGTTTCAAGCAACTATTTCACAGATTCTGGTTCTGTGAAGGAAGATATCAAGTTGGTTTTGGAGGTTTTATTGAGAAAGAATGTTGTGATAGTTGGTGACTGTGTACCTGTAACTGAAGGTCTTATTGCAGAGTTGATGGGAAGGTTAGAGAGAGGAGAGGTTCCAATGGAATTGAAGCAAACTCGGATTATTGAGTTCCAGTTTGCACCAGTTTCTTTGAGGTTCATGAAGAAGGAAGATGTTAAAATGAATCTCTCAGAACTGAAAAGAAAAGTGGATTCTCTAGGTGAAAGTGGGGCCATTATCTATACAGGGGACCTGAAATGGGCTGTTGAAGAAACTGTCGGTAATGGAGAGGTATCTGGTTATAGTCCAGTAGATCATTTAGTCACAGGAATTGGCAGGCTACTCTCTGAATATAGTAGCTCAAACACAAAAGTATGGTTAATGGCCACTGCAAGTTATCAAACATACATGAAGTGCCAGATGAGACGACCATCTATTGAGATTCAATGGGCACTTCAAGCTGTCTCGGTTCCTTCAGGTGGACTTGGTTTGAGCCTCCATGCATCAAGGTAACCTCCTGCTCTATTGTTGTTATTATTATTTTGTTTAATTCATGTCTGATACCTGTTATTATATCTGGATGGAGAAATGCATGAATTTCCCATTGATTGTCATCAATTTCTTGAAGCTTTTTTTGTTTTTGTACTTTTCTTGCTGTGCATACCTTTATGGTCTGAATGAGGCCAAAACCACTGTGAAAAGTATGGTTTGATGGTGAGACAGATCACAGATATGAATCATTGTCCTTATGTTACTTTGTTTTGTCAGGATACATGCAGCAACTGCACATTGCAGATTTTTCCTATAGCAGAATCATTAGAAGAAGAAAAAAAGGGAAAAAGTAAAAATGAAGGATTTTCAAGGTTGCATTTGTTTTACTTTTTTGATGATCAGTGACTTCAAATTTGATCAGTCTTTATTTCTTTGAAAGAATATATAGGTAGGAATCATCCATTTTGAACAAAGATCTTAGTCGATACTTGATAGAGTCTACTCTGGACCTCCATTTTCTAATCAACCTTTTCCTTTTCTGACTGTCTATTTTCTGTTGTCTTTTTAATTCTTATAGCACTGACTCCATTTTTGCCACTATATTTTCATAATGCTCAGTTCAAAACACAACCACACACACACATTGGGGGAAGGAGAACTAAGACTTTGACACTCCAACAACCTTGAAACATTACTATTACATGAATGTTTTAAATTTTTATTGGCCCTAGACAAGATAGTAGTAGTATACTGCTCTGCATTTTTATTGTCCACTTTGCGTCTACCCTCCCTGACCTTGATTATCTGTGTTTACTAATATGAATTTTGTATAACGAACTTGCCATTGGCAGCATCTCCAATAACCCATCTCATGTGCTGGAAACAAAGCCATTCATTAATAATGGCAAGGAGGAACGGGATAAATTCACTTGTTGTCAAGAATGCAACTCTAATTATGAGAAAGAAGTTCAATTACTTAAATCAGAACAGCAGAAACATTTACTTCCTTGGCTTCAACCTCAAGGCACCAATTCCAATCAAAAGGTAATAAAAGATGAGGGATTTTTGTTTCAACAACATTTTTTTAAAAAACAGAATATATATATATATATTGGATGTATCAACTGGATGATCTATTTAAAACCTTTTGTTAAATTTTCAGGATGAATTGGTTGAGTTGAGGAGAAAATGGAACAGATTGTGCCACAGCCTACACCACCAAGGAAGGCAAAGCAATTTGAATTCTACTTTATTCAACAATCAAAGCATGCTTGGAAAAAACTACTCATTTGCTTCATCATATCCTTGGTGGCCAAGCCAAAACAGCTTCTTCCCAGATTCAAATTCAATCTCCTTTGCCGATTCAGCTTTGAAACCTAACTACAGCTCCAGTAATGTGCCTAAATTTAGAAGACAGCAATCATGCCATATTGAGTTCAACTTTGTTAATGGTTTTCAAAAGAATGAACCAGAGGAACCAAACTTGGATTCTCTAAAGAATTCTGAAGGCAAGGAAGTAAAGATCACCCTTGCTCTTGGTAATTCTATGTTCTCTGATATAGGCAAACTGGAAAAAGGGAGAAGTGATCATTTGTGCAAACTACTGAAAGAGAATGTCCCTTGGCAGTCTGAAATTATTCCTTCAATAGTGGATGCTTTGGTTGAATCCAGGTCAACTGAAAAAGACACTTGGTTACTGATTCAAGGGAATGACACTCTTGGAAAAAGAAGATTGGCACTTGCAATTTCGGAGTCTGTATTAGGCTCTGCTGATTTGTTGCTACACTTGAACATGAGGAAAAGAGATAATGAGGTGACCTCATATTCTGAAATGCTTGCAAGAACCTTAAGAAACCAAGAAAAACTTGCAGTTTTTGTGGAAGATGTAGATTTGGCTGATATACAGTTCTTGAAATTCCTTGCTGATGGATTTGAAACTGAAAGATTTGGAGAATCAAGTAATAAAAGAGAGGGAAATGGCAGCCAAGTAATATTTATCTTGTCCAAGGGTGACTCCACCGTCTATGAAGACAGGAAGATGGATGATTCTGTTATCAAGATGACACTGAAGGTGAATGAAACAAGAACTGCTAGTTTTGGAACACCCAACATTGACCACAAGAGAAAAGCTGAGTGGGAGATTTCAAGCAAGGCTAATTCTCCAAGAGTCAATGAAAAGGAAAATGCATATTGGTTTCCTGATGAAAATGGAAACAAGAAGAAAAACTTCTCAAGACAGTCAAGTTTCAACACCCTCGATCTCAACGTGAAGGCCGATGAAGACGATGAAAGCAAGGGAAGACCGGGGGAATTCAGCCTCATTTCAAGTGATCTGACTCGTGAGACCTCATCCGATCACCTTAGTCCAAAAGGGCTTCTTGATATGATCAAGAACCGTTTTGTATTTGATCGAAATCAAGGTCGTGATAGAGAAATGACAGGGGTTTTGTCGTCCAAGATCAAGAGAAATTTTGATGAGGTTTTTGGGGATCAAAACGGGGTATACTTTAGCATTGAAGAGAGGGTATTAGGGGAGGTATTAGAAGGGTCAGGTACTTTTGTGAATAGTCAGTTTGAGAAATGGCTAAAAGACATCTTTCAAACAAGCGTGAAAACAGTTAAATTGGGAGGTAAAGAAGAAGGTATAGGTGTTAGGCTTTGTTTTGGGTTTACAAGTGATAGAGTTTTTGAGGATGGTTTCATGGGTACATGTCTCCCTAAGAAAATCCAGGTTTCTTTCACGGACTGACTGGCTAGCTAGTCTCTTCTGTAAAATCCATCACCAAATGACATTGGATCACAATGTCCCTGTGTAACTGCTAATCTTCATAATAGGATGTGTTCTGTTTCTTTTTTTTTTTCCCCTTCTGCCTTTCCTGCTACATCCTCGAGATTCATTTCATTACCATCATCTGAGTTCCATAGCATGACAGCAACTGTGTCATTGTGCAGGGAATGCAATCCTGGGCCAAGCAAAACAGACATGCGCACAATGTTTGAGTCCAGGGTTGCGTTTTTCACAAGAGTCCCTGGATACGCAAAACTGTGACTAATTTATGGCATATAACATGGGTTATTTTATCTCTAAAACATTTCTCACTATTCAAACTTCAACCACTCCTCCACCTTAGCAAATGCCATCTGTATTATGCATCAACAGACTAGTATAAAACTGAAGATTTTAAAGGCCAAGGTTGGGATTTAGATAGCAGAGCTCTTCCATATTTTTACTGGGCCAACAGAGGCAAAGAGTAGGATTCCTCCATTAAGAAATCATTGAACCAGTTCTTGGGACTAAGTCACTATGGCACTTGACATTCTAAATCTTCTTGCAAGACAGGGTTTTTTTTTTTTTCTGTTCTGTTGTAGTTACTAATGAAGGCACAATACCAACAACCCGAAACCTGCCCTCTAATTAATTTTTGTAGGAGACTAGATTAACATTTAATTAATTCTCTTAATACAAGCTTATCATGCAGTGGAGACATTCAACCTGAGTCATTACAAACTTAATTAATCATAATGAGATAATAATGAAGCAAAAGAAAGGAAAAGGAGAGACCATATTGCCTGAGCAATGATGAGAGATTGACACCTTAAGAACCTAAACAGCTTAATATATACATCTCGTAGTGTAAGATTAAGCATAAAGTGGAAGGTTTTTAGCATGGAAGATGTGGAACTCACTCACTTCTTAAGAAAGTCTTCGTAATTAAAGATGTTATCCTAATTATGATTATTTTTAGTTTCCAATTCATCCACTCTTTTGACTGAAACAATAATGAACAATCCTTCCATATAATCAAATATTTCATTCTCAAACACGATTGGCTTCACACAAAAAGAAGCCCCCCTCCCTCTCCACTACAAGCCAAACACTGCACTTTCTGCTCAAGAAATTTATTTTCTTTAAGCTAAGTAGCATCATTATTTTGACCTAAAGGACTCGTAATAATAAGCGAAGGTATAATTGCATCGAACGGCGGAAGTGGGGTCTGTCTTCCCATGATAGAACATACAATAATTTCATCTTTATATGCTTTTTTGTTGTTGTGCATTTAAATTCAGATGAGCACTGCTTTAGAAAAGCTATCGAGTGTCCTCGCGTATTAATTAAAGAAAGATTGGGGGGTGATGATGGACACTTGTTCCTTGCCATTGCATTTAGACAAGTTTTTCGATTTTTAACGTCCTCCATTACTGTACTTCATGAGACTTGATTGGTGGTGTCTTTATCTTTGCTTGTCCACCTTCCACCATAATAATAAAAATAAAAAAGGGGGGGTGCTAATGGGTGCAGGAAGTTCTGCACAAGCATTTCTTCAGTCGGGTGTAAATGATGAAGCCATCTAGGGGTCTTTCCCGCCCGGTAAATGACTAGGAAACAAACTTTCCTCCTGCTCCGGATGAATCAACCCCGCCGTCCCTTCCGCCCGAGCCTCATGGAACTAGGATTTCCTTCCCTTGAGACCGAATTTGTTACTGGGAAGTAGAGAGCTATTAACATGATAGGATGATTTTCTGTGATTATTTCTGGAATGGAATGAGTCGATGTGAACAGAAATTGTGATATTTGGAATGCTAAATTCTGAATATTTAAGAATCCGAGATCCGAACTGCGAAAATGCATTTGCTAAATAAGCAGAAATGCTTATAACGCCTGTCAAAATAAACAAGAGACCAAGGGGGAACAAATGGACGAGAATCTTTGAATTTAAATTGTTGGCATGCTTTAAACACCGTCAATTCATGACGATTTTGCTACAGAAATATGTTCCTTCTAAGACCCTCCTAATCCTGTGGAAAACCATTTCTGAGCTCGTGTATAGATCTCAAGGATTTCTAATTTGTAGCTCCGCCCCAACCTCAAAAGTTTGATACAGATTCTCAGTGAAGCTTCGGCGTTTTCTTCAATCAAAACGCTTGAAATCCAGAGATGCCTTTTAACTTCTTAGAGTGATGCTAATTTTACCCCAAGATTCTTACTGAAACCACCATCCCAAGAACCCACCACAAAGTGATTTGTGGGATCTACCTGCAGGGCCGCCCATTCAATGGATGAGAGTTCCGAGAGGTGATTTCGGGGGGAAGTTTCGGTGAAATCAGCATTCTTCAATGATTTAAGCATGTCAAATTTCTATCATACAAGGCATGAAACCCTGGGACCACTCAATATAGAGGCACATTAGTCTGTGTAAAGAACACCAAGTAACTAAATACCAGGTCGTTGAAAATTGTCCATAAATGTGGATCCTCACCACATGTACACAGCAATCACAAGAAGACAGCTTTACCTGGACGGTGAGAGTGATTCGCCCTTTAATGTTCAAGACCAGGAATGCTGATAGGGACTTGAAAATAATACATGGCCACATATAGATCAGCAAAAGAATGAAACCCCACCAAAAGCTATCCCAGAAAGTGAAAGGGGAGAGAGACAGATGAAAAAAAGGGATGTAAACCCGAACTCCACGGCCATAATTATTTCTGGAAAATCAAATCGGTGGTCCTCTAAAAACAAAGAATGAATAGGAAAGCATTGGTTCGGTTACTGCTAAATTATAATTGCAACAGGGTGCCAACATGATAAAGTGAGAAAAGAATGAAACCTTCAGCTGCTTGAACTTGCAGAGAACACTTATGAATGAATAATGAAGATAATGCAAAACCTGCAGCTTCGCAACAATTCTCTTTGCAAATTCCATCTTCCTTTTCACTTCCCTTCTGGTATTAACAGTCATGCATTTTGGCCATCGATTACCTTTCTCCTTGTTTTCTATTCAGTAAATTGTGGGGCTTGGTTTTTATTACATTAAAGGGAAAAATATGGCTTAAATCAATTATTAGCGAGAATGAGCTCGATCAGATCAATATAGCAAGCAAGAAACCTACTGTATTAATTTTTTGGTACTTATTCATCTATTTCAATTTTTGTCTTGTATAATGCATTCAGTCACCTGTGACTCAGTTTCTGGATTAAGCTCAGATCACCGCGACTCAACTATTTTATTCAAGCCAGTCAAGTTTTCCTAGACTTTGTTGTGAGCCAACCCTGCCTGTAACTGTCGTCTCAAGTTCAAATCAAGTTTGAGCTGCTAGTTCAAGCAGCAATCTACTGTGTTCTGTACCTAGCTAATCAATGCATGCAAGGAGCACAATGACTGTATTTAGAACAGTAAGTTGTGGAGGAAGGATAAGGTTAACACCCACAGATTCAAGAAGCTTTAGGTTAAACATTCAGAAATTTGATAAAGTTGTAACACGCGTTCTAAATATCAATAAACATGAAGCTTTTACTATCAAATAGCCTCAGATATACATTAATGTAACACAATACAAAATTAGGAAAAAGAATAGAGAAGCCTAGGGTTAGAGGCTAAGGAATGTGAAAAAAAGGCCACCTAGAGCAACAACAAATCAGGGCAAAGGAAGTTTGTATACAATTAACAGCTAAATTGGGGTGCTAATCTATGTTGTTGGGTATATCTACTGTTTCCATATAAACATATATGGAAGGGCGAGAAGGCATAATATTTTCCCACCCAAAGCATAAAGCAAACTATTACTCAGAACTCAAACCAAGTAGAAACTTACAAAGAATTAGAAGGTGTTGCAGTTGATGAGGAAGCATCATCAGGAGGATGTGGAGAAGTGTCTGGAACATCTATAGCTCCTTCATGGTTGAGCAATGGTTTTAGTCTTTTCTTGACTTCATTGCTTTGCAGATCAATCTCCTCAAGAATCATAGACAAAGCAGACTTGCAAGATTCATCATCCATGAATGATAAGGTCCATCTCCCATCCACCGGAGCTTTTGTCTTGGCCTTCCCATGAGTAATGAGTTTAGCAGGGTCCAAAAAGGGTAAAGTAGATGGACGGATTCGCAAGTGTAACCATCTTGAATACTTCTGATCAATTGTAGGCTGAAGACACAAATCAAGAAAGATGAAGCAATTGTGAAATTAGAATCATTCAACCAAGGCCCAACTTATAGGACAGTGAGAATATTAGAAGAAAATGTGGAGGTCATGTTATCAAGTTGTGCATGCTCTGTGAAATATGTGCTACATTTAATTATGTATAGAAGAAAATGTGTTTGTGCATACATGCCTAGCTATAAAAAACAAAAAAAAAATAATCAATAATTTTTATCCAAGGAAGCAATATTAAGCACTAGAAGGCACAACAAATCCATACATACATCGGAACTTGCTAAAGGAGCAACAACACGGATGATTCCATAATGTTTCTTCAAGGGTAGTTCTTCTGCAAGTAGGATCCACCCATATGCGCCCACAGAGATTGCTAAAACGCAAAAATGGCGTTCCTTACCCCTCTCAAATGCAATCCTACAAGGCACGGCATCAACTGCATATGGCAGTGACCAGAGAGATTTAACCAAGAAAAATTTAATCACATGACTCCCACAACAAATTTCCAAGAAAATAAAGCCATACTTTAGAAGTTAGAAGCAATAGGTCAAATACACTGAATTACCATTTATCTAGCCAATAATCATACAAGCAACACAACCCGCATGAACTCACACATGCACCATCATCGTATCATATACCCTCACCATCGTTGTCGTCATTGTTTCATCATCATCAATTTATCATATCAAGGACAAGATAGAAAACTGACCTAGTCTCAACTCAGAGCCTAGTTTTGGACCTGAAACATCCAGGCCAGCATTTCTTGCACGGGAATTTTC
>Ga0325405_1007560_pt1 | contig 10938 bp, 9 predicted proteins | sample PopdelMetagenome_21_FD_205663 | JGI IMG/M metagenome (GOLD analysis project Ga0325405, IMG submission 205663) | Populus deltoides microbial communities from Bellville, Georgia, United States - Xylem-Control-R2 | ecosystem: Host-associated > Plants > Phyllosphere > Stem > Wood/Secondary xylem...
ATTTTTGTTAGTAGCTTCTACCGCACCATTCATCTTTGGCCTATATGGTGAGGAATTGGAATGCTTGATTTTCCATTTAGGCAGAGTTTTATTATCTTCTTGGCATTGAAGTTCTGGACATTATTAGTTATAATCTTTTCTATTGGACCATATCGACAGATTAAATCTCTTTCCATAAATTTCTTCACCACTTTTTACCTCCATGTCATCCAAACATCTCAACAAAGTTCCGTCAGATGATTCCTTACACAAAGTTTCCCCATCAAGATAGAAATCAATTGCCAACCTCCTCAAAGTCTTCTTTTCGATTTTGGATGCCCCCATGGGATATGTCTGGTTTTGGATGAAATTCTTGATATCATAGTACCAAGGGTTTCCATCCATTTCTCTTTCAACAATAAGCTGAGTTATTTCTGATATCAATGTGTACCGGCTGTACCTTGTGCCCAAAGTCTATTCTAACCATGAAAGCTAACGTGGCCAAAACATCAGTAAAATGATTTCATTCCCTTCCTAAATGGGTGAACTTTATTTCCTCAAATTCTCTAGCCAATTTAGACAAGTATTCTTGGTAAGGTCTCAACTTCTCATCCTTGGTTTGCCATTGTCCTTTTACTTGGCAAATGATCAGCATTGAGTCTCCATACACATCTATCTTTCTGATGTTTAACTCCAATGCAGCCTCTAAAACCGAGAATGCAAGCTTCATACTCAGCTGTGTTGTTAGTGCACCCAAACTATGACTTATATGAAACCAGATAATGTTCCTTATCAGGAGAGATTAGCACTGCCCCCACTCCGTTACCAACAGCAACATCAAAGTACATAATCCACCAATCCGATTTCCCTTCCTCGATTGCAAGCACATTTTCACCAGGACAATCAAAGCTTAACGGCTCATAATCTTCCATAGCATGGTCAGCTAGGTGATCGGTGATGACATACCCTTTCATGGCTTTCCTTGTCATATATATTATGTCGTACTCAACCAGTAGAACTTGCCATTTTGCAATTCAGCTTGATAGATAGGGGTGGATTCAGTAGGTATTGCTTGATTTTCTCGAAAGCTTCTTCACTCTTATTCCAAATTCCGAGATTCTTCTTTCTTAACAATCAGAGATTGGGTCACAAGTCGTGGTTAATTGGGATATAAACCGAGCAATGTAATTCAACCTTCCCAAGAACCTTCTTACATCCTTCTCAGTCTTGGGAGTTGGCATAGATTGAATAGCCTTTACTTAACCGGTCCACTTCTATCCTTTTGTCACTCATCATAAATCCCAACAACTTCCCAGATTTCACCATGAATGAACACCTTGTATGGTTAAGCCTCAACTTGTACATCCTTAGTCTTTCAAATAATTCCTTCAATATTTGGACATGATTCTCTCCCTCTCTAGATTTAGCAATCATGTCATCCACGCATACTTCAATCTCTTTATGCATCATGTCATGAAATAGAGTCAACATGGCCCTTTGGTAGGTGGCCTCAACATTCTTTAACCCAAATGGCATGACTTTATAGCAAAATGTTCCTCATGATGTTACAAAGGTTCCTTCTCCCTATCCTCTTGTCATTTTTATCTTATTGTAGCAAAAACATCCATCCATAAAGGAATATATGAAGCTACGTGATGCATTGTTAATCAACATATCTAGGTGTGGTAGAGAAAAATTGTCTTTAGGGTTAATTCGACTTAACTCCCTAAAGTCCACACAAACTTTGATTTTATCTTCTTTTTTAGGTACTACCGCTATGTTGGACACACATCGTGGATATTTGGCTACTTCTAGAAAACTAGTATTCCACTGCTTTTTAATTTCTGCCTTTACTTTGATTAAGACATCCAGATGGATTCTCCTCAACTTTTGCTTAACTGATTTGCATCATTCTACCAGCAGTACCCTTCGTACTACAATATCAGTATCTAAATCAGACATATCCTCATAATACCAAGTAAAAAACATCTACATAATCTCGAAGTAACCAACTATTCTCTTTCTTTATGAGTGATCATAGTCCTTATCTTTAATTTTTCTTTTATTTTTTTCTTTGCCACATCTATGGTTTCAAATTCCTCTTTAGCGGGTTTCCAAGCTTGTTCATGTTGTTCTTATTAATTTTTATGAATCCCCTAATGTTATTTTCCTCTCATTCTTCTTCTTCTACAACTAATATGTATTATTTAAAGTTCGGCCATTCATTCTCAGTGTAAAGTGCAGGTGTTGTAATGAAAGATCTGCTTTGAAAACGGAAAGTGATGTGTAAGAACATCATGATGAACTTTTGAAAATGCATGATCTTATTAAAAGGAAAAAGTTTGGCTAAAAAAAACAAGGATAAAATCCAATTGACATTTGGAACCTCAATTTAAAAAGGTGAAAAAGACAAACAACACAATATCATGATCAAACAAGCATTGTTGATTAAATTTTAAACACCAATAGAGCTTCTTGGGTCTCCCAATTTTGGAACATCTCTCCCTTTGCTAGCTTTTGAATGAAGGTCTTGAGATTCAAAATGCTTTGAGCTTAGGCTTGTTTGGATGTAAAAAGATATTATGGAGCATACATCATAAGGATAGGTTCTATTTCCTTTTTGTGAGACATTGGGTAGGTTTACTACTTGGTCTCTAAGGAGGGTCTCTTGTTGTCCTAGTGATCACCCTCGTAAAGGCAATATGGGGGCTCAGCAGATAGTGGGATGGCACATGTACCAACCACTATCAGTCTAAACACTCAGCAAAGAGTTGGGGGTTTACACAAACTTAAACCTTGACTCAAGTCATAAGGCAAGCTGCTAGTCCCCCACCTAACTTAAAGTTAAATGTGTGTGCAATCAAAAAGATAATAATAATAAAGTGATGCATGACTATACCATATATGACATAATGTAAAGATGCATGTTAAAGCTTTTAAACCAAGTATCATTCATAGTAAAAAAAACAACAACACATAGCATAATAAAAAAAACAATTACCAAGCTTAGTCCAAGGGTCCCCAGTGGAGTCGCCATCCTGTCGCACCCTCGCGAGAGGAGCGCGGCGTCGCGGCGATCCTTAATTGATTTTGAGGTCTTTTGTTTTGATTGTGAATAAGGGAGTCGCCACCTAGTATTATGGTCACTAGGAAACCTAACTGGTCTTTCAGAGATTCTAAGGCAAGGGACTGGTTGCGTAAAGGGAAGGTATTAGCACCCCTAGTACGCCCTACCTAAGGTAAGCTGTTTGGTGTTTGGTTTGCCTTATAATTGCTATGGTGTTGGTGTTTTCCTAGGATACGTTTTGCTATGATGAATGGATTTGGGCTGAAAGTTTAAAAAGAAATAAACCTTGGTCAATGTGGATCACACCCTTAGATATATCTACAAAGTACTAAGGAGAACCAATGCAGATTTCTTGAAATCTGTGTTTGAATCAGACTAAATTTATTAAGATAGAAATCCAAGGAGATTCCATGTGCTTTAAAGCTCATTTTTCCCTTAGTATTTCAAGAGTTTTGCAACTCGTAAATCACAAGGAGGAAGGATAAAAATTTAGAAATATTAGGAAATTCAAGGCGCTTTAAAAGCCTATTTTTGCCTTAGTATTCAATACTCTTACGGCTCGTAAACCATTAAGTCAGAAATTGAAATGTCCTCAATTATAATCAAGGCTTGTTTCAAGGATGTACGTTGACTTATTATTCCTAGAAAATTATTATGGATATTTATCACTTAGGGTTTCTTTATCCAAATATTAACAGTGAATAATAACAAGTTATTCCCAATAATATTTTGGATATTCATCCCTTTGGAATTTCTTTATCCAAACATTAACGGTAAATAATAGATGAATTCCCCCCAAAATAAGATTTTTGTATTTTTTGGAATATTGACCAATACCCTTTGGAGTTTTACAAACATGTTGTAAAATCCAGAAATGCAAGAAAATAATTTTTGTTGTGTTTAAGAAATCCATGCGAAAACACATTTTCAAAACTTTCAATATTTTTTATTAAAAAAAAACATTCAAAACATGTAAGGATATTGGCCGTATGCAACACACGAAAAATATTTTTTATATTTTCTATTAAAAACACATACATCGCATTTAATCATAATTAAAGTCAACAAACCATGTATTAGTTAAATTCTTAAGGCTTTAATAAATGAGTTATTAAATCCCAAAAAATATGTAGAAACATGTTCTTATATTTTCACAGGAAATACAACATGATTTTATTTGTCCTCGAGATATTTGATTATATACAAATTAAAACACTTTTTTCTTTTTTATTATATTTTTCTCCTACACTCACATTTACATGTTACCAATCACCAAAATTCAACATAAAACAAACAATACAACACACAAATAAAATTACATAATAGCCCCTAAAATTCCAGGGAACTGTTGGGAAGGCTTCTGGACCAGAAAACAGTGGCGGCACGTCTGATCCACATGCTATCGACACTGGCGGTGCGTGGGTTCACACGCCGCCAGAAAAAAAAATGACAGGGGAGATCTGCAACGGCTTCCTCCCCTCTTCACTGTCCTGCCGGTGGTGGCTTTCACCGTGACCAGCAACAAGGAAAAAAACGCAGGCAATTGATTTTAAATTTTTTGTTTCTTGTTCACGGATCTGTTTTCTTTCTCTTCTTCTCCGTTTTGGATCTGCTTCTCTCTACAGATCTGTTCTTTTCTTTTCCTTTCCCATTCTTCTCTGTCTTAGGTGGGGGCAAGACCAAGGGGGCCGCCGGCTGCTAGGCTTTGGGTTTCCGTCCGGTCTGTGCAGCAGTCGGTGGCCGGTTCATACCTTGGTGAAGACGACGGCCTGTAGACTGCTCCCTTTCGGTTGGAGGGGAATGAGCAGATCGGGGTGAATGGCCTGTGGGGCTGTTATCCTGGTTGGTTCTGGGGCCGGTTGAAGGAGATTAACGAAAGAACGGGGGTGGTCGGGTCTTCACGAGATGCGCGGTGATGGTGAAGGAGAAACGGCTGAGTGGGAGAAGGGAAATGGTAGCTCGTGTTCTGTGAGCAGGAGGATGACAGGTCGGTGAAGACGGAGAAGGCTGGTTTGGGTGGTCTGTGGGGGAAGATGGGGACGGCTGAGAGAGAAGGAAAAGCTTCCTTGGGCGGTGGCTCTTTTTTTTTTAAGGAGGGTGTGCAGCCGGTTCTAAAAAGGATAGTTTTAGGGTTTTGTGGAAGCCCTAATTTTTTTTGTCTTAAAATTGCTCTCTTTTTTTTGTAAATTTTTCTGTCCCTTTTGCATATGATTGAAGGTTCACTTATATAGAAAATCTCTACACGTGTTATTTAAGGAAATATTGCAATAATTATTGCAGGGATTGTCTTTCATAACCAGCACCAACAAATCCTATATTTATGGTATCTTATATTGCAGTGATTATTTTCCATAACCAGCACAAATCAAATCATATATATATATATATGGTATTTTATATTGCAGTAATTATATGTGATTCAATAATTATCTCTTTGACACATTGCTTTCTTAATATTAGCTCTGATGCTTTATGTTATCGCCACACGTAAACCCTTATTATTTTTTATTTTTGAAAACTTTATCAAAATATGGGTCAAAAATTGGGTAGCAACAACATGATTATTACTAGTGATGACATTCATGGTATTTCAGTCTTAAAGACAGAGTTGGCTAGACGACTTGAAATAAAGGATTTGGGTTATCTTCAATATTTCCTAGATATTGAGGTAGCATACTCACCTAGAGATTACCTTCTTTCTTAGTCGAAATATGTTGCAGATATTCTTGAGCGGGTTAGACTTACTGATAACAAGATTATAGATATTCCTATTGAGGTTAACGCGAGGTACTCTTCTTCTGATGGTTTATCTTTGATAGATCCTACTTTATACCGCACTATTGTTGGGAGTTTGGTATATCTCACCATTACTCGTCCAGATATTGCATATGCAGTTCATGTTGTTAGTCAATTTGTTGCTTCTCTTCCTACTGTTCACTAGGTAGCTATTCTTCGTATTTTGCGATATCTTTAGGGTACAGTTTTTCAAAGTCTTTTACTTTCATCCACCTCTTCCTTGTAGTTGCGTGCATACTCTGATGCTGATCATAGTAGTGATCTCACAGATCGCAAGTCTGTTATGGGGTTCTGTATCTTTTTAAGTGATTCTCTTATTTCTTGGAAGAGCAAGGAAAAATTTATTATTTCTCAATCATCCACCAAAGCAAAATATCATGTTATGGCATCTACTACCAAAGAGATTGTTTGGTTACTTGGTTACTTGCTGATATGAGAGTTTTCTTTTCTCATCCTACTCCTATGTATTGTGACAACCAGAGTTCTATTCAGATTGCTCACAACTTGGTTTTTCATAAGCGAACTAAGCACATTGAGATCGATTTTCATCTTACTCGTCATCATCTCAAGCATGGCACCATAGCTTTACCTTTTGTTCCTTCTTCCTTGCAGATTGCAGATTTCTTTACCAAGGTCCATTCCATCTCTCGTTTTTGTTTTCTGGTTGGCAAACTCTCGATGCTTGTAGTTGCCGCATCGTGAGTTTGAGGGGAGATGTTAAATAATATTTATGTAGTCTTATTTATTAAGGGTAGAATAGTACTTTTAGTTTAACCTATATATACTTTATTTGTATTTAGGTTAAGATTAAGCACTCATAATATACAGATTATTTAGAATTCTATCATTCCTTTTATGTTTGATCTTAATTATTTTAACAAGGTGGTATTACCATGTATTTATTTGTATGTTTTATTGTATGATATAATAGATATGAATTTTTGGACTTTAAAAGAAGAAGCATTATAGAAGGAAAAAATGAAATTTAATTCAAGGGTATTTTGATCTTTTTTCCTAACAAGTGGCATTTAGGTAATTTCAGGCACTTCTAAGGATATTTTTTAATTAGTTTTTTACATCTATATGTATTTTATTTTTTGTATTTTATAAAATACGTGAAAGTGATAAGAACAATGACGATACAGGTCCAATGCCTAAAATTTTTCTGTCATCCCACGTAAGTCGTCCAACACCCTTTTTTTGTATTTAATTTAATAAAATTAAAGAAAAATATAAAAAAGCAAAGAAAATAAAAAAAATAATATAGCAAAAAATATAGAAATCAATTTATCTTTCACATTAAGGAAAAATAGGACAATTTTTTTTTTTTGTGTCACAGCTTTTGTAGAATTCTCTGAAATTTCTAATGAAATTTCAGCAAAGTTTTTTTCATATTAGTAACTCCCAAGTTATCAATTATTTAAATACTTCACTAGCCCCAACGCATTCAACTTTGGAGTTTTAATAGGGTTCGGTTTTTTAGACTAGGTACACTGACTGTGCATTTATACTTGGTCATATTGGCCAAATGAAAAGTCATCTATTTAAAAGCTTATTTAAAATAAAGATTTTTAAAAAATTGTGTTCTTTTATGACTGCTTATTTAAAATATTACATCTAATTTGTCTGTATATATAGACAATTCTGACAAGGTTTTATATACTTAAAACAGTTATATCCTTTCCAAAACTATTTTTTTATCTTTTTCATGTCAAAAAATTTATGTTACTTCTAACAGAGACCAACGCTTACAAAATTGTTGTTTATTCTCCCTTGTATTATTAAGAATAAAAGATTGAAAAATTAGTTTGATTCTGCCATGCAGTAATTGTTGCTTCTATGCATTAATTGTTGTGTATAACTGTAGTTGCAATTAATTGCCACGTGAAAATAAATAAATAGTTGTAAAGTATTCACTTACTATTTGACTATTACATGTTTTTTAATGTATTTATACGTACATTAGCAATGTATAGATAGATCATAAAAAGGAGTGTTTATTTCATTATTAAACATATTTATTAAATTATATTTTGCGCAATTTGTTTGTTCTTAATTTTTTTTATTTGATTTAATTAATATTTTTTTTATTATATATATATAAAGTTCATTTTATTATTACGATGATAATAGATAATTGAGATAAATAACCTTGCTTAGTCTTCATTATTTACCACAACAAAATGATATTATTAAATATAAGAAAAAAACATTGAAAAAATGATGGATCCTATATTAATAAGTTTTGAATTATCACAAAACATAGAAAAGATGATGGATAGATCTTATTAGCAAATTATATTCCAAATAGAATATCTCACAAAAAATGAACAAGATGCATAGCTAAGGTTGTGGTTCATCTACCAAAAGAAGCCTAGAAGAAGTACGACAACTAAAATATCTAAAACTGAAATTTTAACTGATGAGTTTGGAATTTATTTATCTATTTAGTGGTTTTTACTAACTATAAGTTTGGCTTCGAAACATGGATGTAAAATAAAATAATATATTTAAGAAACAACTTAAGCAATATAAGCAATTGTATAGACTCTCCAATACTACGATCGATAACTTGTAAGCGGCCTGTAGTGTCTTAATTACTAGGAGCTCCCAATCAGTATCGAGCACCCAGTCTAAGGAGATCGTAGCCTTTAAACAACACACGGCTGATCTCACCTAGCAATATAAGCAACTCTCGGCGAATTATGAACAACTCTGCCAGATCATCATGGACATAAGATCACATATGAGTGGTACGTGTGCGCTCTATTTTTGACCGTATGGTCCCGAGAATGACTAGCCTCCTTCTCCTCCTCATTCGGCTCCGTCATTGTTCTAGTTCAATTTTTTTTTTGGAAACACTCTAAAACTATAATGAATATTTGGATGAATATTATTTTATTTTTATTTTTAATATTTTATACAATTTTATTTGCTTAATTGATTTTTTTACTATTATTATATCCAATTTTATATAATTTATTCTACATAATTTTTTTTAAAATATTTTAAAAATAGCACTGATGGATTTACAGACGGAATAATATCATCGGTATTTTATAGAGAGTTGCAAAATATTTACTGCATATGCCACAATTACCGATGTCATTATTTCATCGGTAAATCACAAACGAAATAAATTCGTTATTTTATAGTATTACTATGTATTTGTTTATATGTTCTATGTATAAAATTATTGATATGAAATTTATAAGTCAAATAAATTATTTGTGGAATATTTCTTCATATGTTAACATTTTGCAATTATAAATATAAACACAAGAAATTGTAGGTAAAATAAATCATCATCTATCAATAGCAATTTACAAATTATAATTAGGATATCTATTCACCATAATTTTAATTTGCTTTCAAGTATAAATTTCGAAGATAAAGTTTACAAGAAATTGTAACCCCAATATTATTAATTATCGTTATTCAATAGCAATTAAAAGTGAGCACAAGAAAATTGTACATATAGCTAAAAAAATTGAAACATGTCAGTGTTCCCTTTTTCAGTTGACTTCATATGTGAGGCCAGAAACAAAATGAAGGACTCAAGGTTTAAACCAAAAGGGCGCAATGCGTGATTGATAATAAAGCAACTCGTTGACTTCATATGTTTTTTTTTCTTTTCATTTGTGCACTAGTAAAATGTGGTAGAATGATAGTAATTACCATAAAAATTCAAGGGTATTTTGAATTTTTTTTTTCTAACCAATGGCATTTAGGTAATTTCAGGCACTTCTAGGGATTTTTTTAATTATTTTTTTACATGTATATGTATTTTACTTTTTATATTTTGCAAAATACCTAAAAGTGATAAAAACAAATGACGATACAAATCCAGCGTCTGAAATTTTCTGATCATCGCACTCATGTCCAACACCCTCCTTTTGTATTTAATTTAATAAACTTAAAGAAAAATGTAAAAAAGAAAAGAGAATAAAAAAGTATAGAAATCAATCTATCTTCACATAAAAAAAATAAGAGAATTTTTTTTGTGTCGGAACTTTTGTAAAAATCTCTAAATTTTTTAATGAAATTCCAGCAGAATTTCCCCCTAATTTCAAATTATTATTTATTTTAATAGTACGCCATCCCAAACACATTGAACTTTGGAGTTTTAATAGGGTTCGGTTTTTTAGACTAGGTACACCTTTCATCAATTACTGCGCATTTATACTTGGTCATATTGGCCAAATGAAAAGTCATCTATTTAAAAGCTTATTTAAAATAAGATTTTAAAAAAATTGTGTTCTTTTATGACTGCTTATTTAAAATATTACATCAAATTTGTCTGTATATATAGACAATTTTGACAAGATTTTATATACTTAAAACAATTATATCCTTTCCAAAACTATTTTTTATCTTTTTCATGTCAAAAAATTTATGTTACTTCTAACAGAGACCAACGCTTACAAAATTGTTGTTTATTCTCCCTTGTATTATTAAGAATAAAAGATTGAATATACATGAAAGTAACTGTTGTTATGCATTTGATTTTCAATGCACTTGAGATAAAAAAACAACTCTTTTGTTCGTGTCAATGTGATTGGGCTTGTTAATCTAAAAGCCAACAATGGGCATAGATTCATCCTCATAGCTGTTGACCACTTCACAAAATAGGTAGAAGCAAGTTCATACACCTATGTAACACAAAAGTTGGTGAAGAGGTTAATAAAAAGAGACTTGATTTGTCGATATGGTCCACCAGAAAAGATAGTGACCGATAATGCACAAAATTTCAATGGAAAAATGATAGTGGAGCTCTATACCAAATGAAAAATCAAGCATTCAAATTCCTCACTATACATGCCGAAGATGAATGGTGTCGTGGAAGCCGCTAATAAGAACATCAAGAAAATTATTCAGAAAATGATAGTCATTTACAAAGATTGGCATGAGAAGTTGTCATTCGCTCTCCATACATATCGCACTGCAGTAAGAACCTCGACAGGAACTACTCTGTATTCTCTGGTGTATGGTATGGAGGCGGTGATGCCTTTGGAAGTAGAAATTGACACGACCAAAAGATTGATGTCTTCTCCCAAGTGCAGGAGTGTCGAAGTAATAAATAACCCAGCAAGACT
>Ga0325405_1007564_pt1 | contig 10933 bp, 9 predicted proteins | sample PopdelMetagenome_21_FD_205663 | JGI IMG/M metagenome (GOLD analysis project Ga0325405, IMG submission 205663) | Populus deltoides microbial communities from Bellville, Georgia, United States - Xylem-Control-R2 | ecosystem: Host-associated > Plants > Phyllosphere > Stem > Wood/Secondary xylem...
TCTCTACCCAAAGTGATACCTTTTTCCATTATGGTAAGCTGCTCTCATCCTTTTGGTCGTCATGGTGCCTGGGTATGGGTGGGCGGGTGGACATACTTTTATGCTATTGAGTCTAGCTTGTGTATATTGCAGGCCATTAATGATGTCCAGGTGATGGATGCTGACAAGGTAAATTTGAATGGTGACAAGAAACACAAGGTTGCAAGGCAAAGTACTTATCCTCATCTGTATTTGTGCTGTACCTTGTGATAAATGTTCAAATGCTTCTGAATTCTCTGAGTGGAGACCTAAATGCAAGGCTGCCTGAAAGTTGCGGGCAGTCATCTGTTACAATTCAGGATTGAGCATGTCCTCACCTGTGTTTAATCATCTTTGTGAAATTTTATTTGCTTAGAAAGGAAAAGAAACACTGGTGATTCTGGAAAATCTTTTCATTCTGTTCGATGCATGCTATGGCTATTTTCCTGCTCCACTTTTTGAAAGGCATCAAACATGGGCAAATCTGAGTTGCCATAATGGAGGCTCAAGTACATGCATAGAGGTAGGAATGGTCTTTCGCCTCTTTGGTCCATTTTGGAGCTTGTCATATAGGTGTAAAGTGCTCGCTTTTTGGTTCTGTGAAATTTGAGGCTTTACCGAGGGTAATAATCTATCAATCTTTAATAATTCAGCTAAATCTGAAGCTAATTGCAGCCTACTAAAACCGCCCGATGGTGGAGGGCTGCAAAATGACCAGACTCCCTCTTGAGTCGCTCAAAGCTCCGCTTGTCAAGGACTTGGTTTGAACTCGAATCCAAGCACAATAAATTTTAAACGATGCGAGTTTTATGCTTACAACTCGTTATGAATATGAGAACACATCAAAGATAAAAACCGATTTGGTTAGTTTGCAATCGTACTCTGGTGGATGAAGGCCGGAGTTTGAACATGCTCCGGCATCCATTTGAGCCAACAATAATCTAACAAAACCCTCCATGACGCCAAAGTACTTTATTTTTAAGGTTCTATTTCTACATTTCTAGGCTACTACAAAATTTAACTTCCATGTTCTGCCAAGTAAATTATAGACATCCTTTTTTACTTTTTATTTCTTGTAATGATTTGCTATTATCTTCTTCTTTTTTTTGTGACGCCTTCAATCACAGTGGTAAATCAATTGTCGAAAATATTTTATTCTGCCATATTCTCAGTGTTTGGGATGATACCTATCCCTTCATGTTTTTCAGTCCTCGTTTAAAAAGAAAAAACACAAAAGGAAAGGGAAAGTTATTTTTGAGTAAAGGTTTCTCAACGCGGTCAACCTGTAATGGTGAAACAGAATGGGGCATGGCATTTCACAACATTTTGGAGGTGAAGATAACTCAACCAGCCAATAAGGACTCTAAGCAAATAGCACAAGAAATTGATACACCTTATCCCGAGAACGGTAGCCCCCAAAGAAGGCGGCGGTGCAAGCATAGGCCGGTCAACCTACCACCTAGTCTATCCCTCTATGTGCTTGCTGAATAGAAAGAATTCCTTCACTGAATCAATCATAGACATAAACTAGGATGCAACATCACGTTCCAATAAACAGCCCATAAATTTGCGTGGTTCCAGAAAAGGAACAGGCATAAAAAGCTATGGGCGCTATCATTAAGCAAGAATGGCACACACGGGTTCACCGCTTCAAAAATTTTAAAAACAAAGGTCCCTGACTTCGGTATATTTCAGCGAGAAATTACAAATGGGATACAAGCCCAACATTCAAAAGCAAACAAAACCCCGGGAAATACAGAAGCCTCCGGAACCTCGGCAAAAAGATCCCTTATTTTCTCAGAAACTCCTATACATACTATGTTGTGTGTGTGTGTAGATTACTCTCAACAACATCCAAAATTTCGAAGCCCCACCTGATGCTTCTTTGTCTAACCATTTCAGAATTCTATGAAAATCTGAATAAAATTGGAAATTCACTTTAGGTCTGGCTAGGTCCTCTATAATTTTTAAGAAGCTTCTCAAAAGATGAAAAAAGTCTCTTTTTAATCAGCCACCACAACATCGTAAAGACTTGGGGTGGCGCCGATCTTAAATTACTCAGTCCTACGAGGTTAGAGCCCACAAAAACAAGTGGCTTACTTAATCAGACTCCTTTCCAGAACCTGAGGAAGCGTCCCCATTTGAAGAATCCTCCCCACCTGCCAGATTTGATGGGCTTCCTTGCTGGTTCTCCTCATGAGTGATGGTTCGGGGTTTCCCAGGTCTAGTTCTTACATTAACCCCCATTGGAAAGGGCACCTGCCAATAAAGACAGGGTCAGCATGAAATTACTTTCATTCTTTTCTCTACGACTCTACCATAGCACCATTAAATAAGGGGGATTTGGTTGCTCTACAAGACTGAGGCCCATTTTCTGGGCATCACAATAAATGAAAATTTTTCAGAAGCACAAAATTCCAACCACATTTAGCAGGATTTCTACATTCTGTTTTATGTTCGAGTCAACAATGAAACACAACTAAATCCAAATTGCCTGACTTTCTGTGATGTGCATACCTGGTCACCTGCATTGGGTCCGTCAGTATTGAAGAGAATGGGTCTGCATCGCTTATCCTCGTTCATCAAGCTTGAATTCTGGAAATGTGCAATGAGAGCTGCTTTTCCTTGTATGCGGGCATATGCAAGCGATGCTACTTTTTCACTATTGAATTTCTCCCATTTCTTTCCATTAAATGCCTGCCATAATTTTAATTTCCTTTTAGCTTTAGTCTTTGCATGTAACCTTTAGGGATAAATTTTCCGTTGGCCACCCTTCTTATTTCTATAACTACACTACCCACCCCTACTTCATGATCATGTTGCAAGATGACCACTTCACCGTAACATTTAGGGTAATTGGAGTGGTCAGAATAACAAGGGTGGTCAAAGTAATTTATCCAATCTGTTACAACATTACAGCTTACACATCACAAACCTGATAGAATGGAATTATTTGTCTGGGATCAATCATGTTGATAAACGCATACCCAACATTGCATTTGTTCTGCAAGAGTTGTTAATGTCAGGCATTGCATATTGAATGAAAGTTTATTAGAATACTATGGTTTTCCCACAATTCATAACCTTGAAATTAAAGGGCAACCTCTCTAAGATAAAAATGCACTTGCCTTAAAATCAATTGGTAGGTAAACAAAATTGTAAGTTCCTTTATGGCGTTCATCGATTGCAGCCAGAAGCATTTTTGAAGTATACCTGCCACCAACACCACATTGTCAGTGTTAAAAAAATAACATAGACAAAAAAGAATTATTGGCAACATTTTAATTGAAATGTAGTAATAGTGCAAGTCTTTCTTGTTTTTTGAAGTTTGTTCTAAGTAGAAATCATTGAGCATGCCAGGACTTCACACTTTCATGGAATACAAGTTACTGTTCCAAAAACAAAGTTCCAGCAATAAATAAATAGTAGCCAAAAAGCAGAATATAATCACGTATTGAAGTTAGGTACCACATACTTGTTAGGAATATTCTTTATCATAAGTGTTGTTCGGTTGTCTTCCCCTTGCAATATGCGATCAATGTCAAGCTCGTATTGTTTCTTGTCTGCCTGACTATTGCTGCCTTCATTTCTACGACTTCTAGCACGTTCACCAGGAGCATCAAATGTATTAATCATGGGAATCATTTGGCCTCTGCCAGGAAACACCATAGACCTCTGCTGCTGTGATTGGAACCCAACATTTTGAGGGGGCATTGGAAGTTCCAGGCAGTTTCCCCCCACATGAGGAAACATCTTAGGGGAGAGAAATTCCATGGAGTGCAACGAATTATTGGAAATCCTCATGCTCCCAAGAGAACAGGGATGGAAACCAGAAGCATCAGGAGATTCCCCTGCATATGCGTGTTGTCTATCCCAGAGAGAAGGATTGACAGCTGGCACAGATCCCACATGTTGGTTATTGATGGGTAAAACAGGATTCAGCATAGGAGGTGGTGCTCTAGGAGGTCCATGCAGCCGTGGTCCAGGATGGGCTACAGAAATTCCATTGACAAATGATGGGGAGTTTGGCCAAATCATGCCTGGGGGCTGGTGATGATAGGAGTTACCCCATGTATAGTGATGTCCAGGTCGAGAGCAGCTTCCATTTCGGGCAGATCCAAAAACTGATAAAATGGAGCAAAGGCCAGACAAATGAATCTTTGTGAGAATTCAAAATTGCAACAAATAATCACCAGTATTCTTCTGGGCCAGAAACTCAATCGTTTAACATGTATATCTTTCTAACATCTCAATTTTAATTATCTGCATGTGAAACTAGCAAATATGAGTCAAATGGACGCAACAAAACCTATAAACCTTGATCTAGAAATTCCCTGGAGTTCCATGAACAAGATAGGGAAGTTTGAAATTTTAGTTTTTGTGAGTCAAACCAACTGAAAACTTTCAGTATTGTTAGTAGCACCACTGGGCTTTGCCAGCTATATGAGTCAGAAAACTGATAAAAACAAATGAAAAGACAACTTCAGCAAGGTATCCCTTGCAATTACCTCCTTCACTGAATTCAATTGGGTTTCCATTTGGGCTAATTCTGGCTAAATGCCGGGTATCAATTCTTTCAAGTAGCCTTGGATTGATGTTTGCAGCCATTGCTCCAGGAGAGTTGCAGTGAACACCACTATTTAGACCATCATACTCGGGAAGTGAATGAGGATGAAAATTTAAAGGGCTCTGGATATCAAATTTCAAATGACCTGGTGAGTGACTGAGCTCAGCAAAGCCAGTTTGATTGCCAGCTGATTCAACTCTTGAAAGTGAGGACATGCTGTTAGGAACGCTAGAAGAGATTCCGTGATGCAATGCAGATTCCAAAAACGGGGCTTGTGTTGCAGAGTGTGCTCCCAAAATAGGCCCATTATCCATGCCAGTGGATATAATTGTTCCTGTTAACAATGCTTCATGAGAGACATGGATATTTATTTAGTGAGTAGGATATCTCATTTCCAACAATCTTACCAGAGAATTCAGTAGTTGAGTTATTGGGAGGGCTGCTCTGCTGCACGAAAGGCCCAAATTCATCTTGTTCCAACTCAGGAGGAATCTGGTGCAATAAACTGCAGCCACAAACCAAAATAAACCTAGACTTTAGCAACAGATCCTAAGAAAAGTCTAGGTCCATTCAGCAGAAATGATGAACCAGCTATTAGTTGAATATTGGCAACAAAAAGTAATAAACGGTGAGGATGGAGTGGGTCTTGCATTTCAATCTTGCCAAGCAAGTATAGATATTAAAATGTAAATGCGAACTGGGAAACCCATTGGTTCTGTCTGCTTAAAACTAATGTTTTTGGCCTACGTCATCCCACCCAAACATGGAAAGAGAGGAAATATTTCTGCTACTCGCCCACTTATATTGGATAGGTAATCAAAATAAACAAAAGCAAAAGTAGAAAAAAAGTACGTGGGGAAAAATAAATGGAGAGTTAGTATGGTTGGACAATACCCACCGTCTCAAACCCCCTGGACAGCATGCTTCAAGCTTAATCCGCTTCCCAGCAATATCACTCTTGTTCAATGCATGAAGAGCAGCTTCTGCAGCTCTCACATCATAAAATTCAACAAATTTGCGATGATTTCTGAGTGGGGTTTCACGAATCTGCAATGCAAGAGCAATGTGGGTTCATGCCTTGGTTGTAGAGTTTCTCAACAACAATATATGAAAATCAGCAACCAAGCTCACCTCCTTGATCTCTCCATAGACGCCAAATATCTGACGAAGATCGTCGTTTGAAACAGAAGAATCGAGGTTGAACACAGCAAGAGTGCCCTGGTTAAAATCTTTCTCTGAAGGGTTGTCCTGACAAAAGTAATTAGAAAGGAAACAGGTCACGTAACAAGATTGATGCATGTAAAAAAATGTCAAAAGCATGCAAAAGAGTACAAATCCTAACAAAGGGACTGCCATTCTGATAAAGTAAAGTGATGATGGACTATGCACAACCATACAACCAGGAAAGGCAGCAAAATCCACCTTTGGAATTGAGTAATGAATGTCAAGTTTCCTACGTCTCAAAGGCCTATTTTGTAGTGCTTTCATCGCGTTTTTGGCTGCTCTAATATCATAATAGGATATCATAACAAAACCTCGATGCTTGCAAGCCGTATAAAGTGTACGAATATCACCATATTGCTGCTCATTCAATATAAAAATAATAAAAATCAGTGAAACATTCTTTGAAGACAAATAGCTCAAGTTAATAACATGGGTGGAAGACAAATTAAAACACCATGTCAAACACATACCTCAAATAAAGCCCTTAACTCAGACTCTTCAACATTGCTATTTATATTTCTCACAAAGAGCGTTCTAGAAGGGTGTTCACCATAAGGGTGTTCTCCTGCCACTGAAAGATTGCATGCCCCAAACTGACCATTAGAAGCTCCTCCATGAAATTCAGAGTCAATCTGGGCCACAGAACCATCATCCCCCAAATCCATCCCTCCAACACTGCTGAAAAAGTCCAAATCCTCCATATCATCTCCACCACTGGGATGGTTGATATTTTCTACTCTATCAGTCACCCCACTAAACAAGTCATCGTCATTGGGAAGAAGGTTTCCAATGGTTTGGGCCTCAATTTCTTCAAGAGACTGAAAAGGTTCCTCTTCCTCAAAGTGAGAGGCAATGGTATCAACGGAATGGCCATATAGAGAATTGGTTGAAGATAATCTCACTGCATCAAGAGCATGAAACTGTAGATCAGATTGCGGTATCCCAAAAGGAGACTACATCCTAGAAACCAAATCTGGATATGGGAAAGGCTGGCATGTGGCACACAGTTTAAATTTACATGGAAGTTTGCGGACAAGGTGTGCAAAAACAAGCCAACTGAGAAAAAAAACTCACACTTCCTACTAAATAATTCTGATAACGAGCTTGAGAAGAGACTATTCTCGTGCTGAGTTGCCATCGCATTCACTTTGCCAACTTCTGCAAAATAAGATGTTGGCTGTACATTCAAACTGGTCCCTGTACCAGTATCGTTGTCCACGGGTCTCAACAAAGTGAAGGACCGACTTAATGCTCTCTCTGCTCCCACTGCATGCTTATCTAAGCTATGATTCATTTTCTGGTCATGCATTAGGGAAGGCTGAGGATGTTCAAGCGATTTAACTGACTCCACAGCTACAAGTTTCTCACTGGGTGACAAGACATGTGATTTCCCAACTGCTCTTCAACAAATAATATCAGTTGCTATTCCATAAGAAAACTCGCTTACCATAATAGAAGAGCTATACTCACCTAGCAATGACATAATTTCACAAACTGATCATGCACTAAAAAGACTAGTTTGCTACAGAATTTAGAGACAACAATAATTAATTCCATGGTAGAGTACATTCTAAAATTCTGATTAAATTTCGATATGGAACCAGCCCCACCTATACCAATCGAAACTGAGCACACAGACTACATTGTGCTTCTATTAAAACACTTTCGAGGACAGCAGAAAATCCAAGTGAAAGGAGCCGTAAAAGTATCTGATTTATGTTTCCTTCTGGTTCCTTCTTTCTACAAGACTATTAGAGGCACATGATTGATTGACGGATCAGATTAGATATTCATTAACTAATAATATCTTTAACATGGTAGAAACTATGGCAGGTCAATAAACCATATTCACAAAATTAAACCATTATATTCTCAATAACAACAGAATACGTCATCCTATAGATGTCATCAATAGCAGTTTACATCACCCTATATACGTCATCAACAGCAGCTTACATCATCCTATGGAGCTAATTCTTCATTTGCCAATTCAAGATACTTAATAAATTATTTAATGTACACGTGGCTTATTAGGGATCTGGGATACAGAATTGAAAGATATATCCAACCTTCTAAACCACACAACAAAATCATGAATCAACAAAAAGGTGAGAATCTAGAAATGATCAGATCCCAGTTTGGGAAGAAAGATAAAGAGTTATAAAGTGGCTGACTATAAGAAAACACTTATGTTATGTCCTAGGAATTCACCAACATACTGCTTAGCTGCCATACAAACAATTGCAAGTTCTCAATCAAAAAGATCTAAAGGTAACAAAAAAAAAGATCCATGTAATGGCAGTCTATCTGATGAATCAAAACCGTAAAACCTACGCGTATCTCAAATATACTGACCGCATTGATCAGGCATTGTGTCTGACTTCCAAAACCCCACCTGCCTCTGCCACACATAGAAAACAAAATCAATCAATAACAATTCAAACAAAAACCACATAAAAAAATCAATTAAGCACTACAATCTACACCAATAAATAAACCCTTATAAACATGCAATCTAACCATCAAACAAAATCGGAAATGACTAAACTAAAGGATGAAACACAAAAATGCACCACCAGTTGTACCTCACTGGGAAAGGAAGCATCTTCAGAGAAAAATGATGATGAGGACAAACCCTGTAAGTCCTTTATTTCAGATGGCATTATGATTTGATGCCTAAAACAAGACTATATAAAACCCCCCCGCCCAAAGAAAAAACTCGATCTCCGCTGTTGCATTAACACTTGTGTAAAAAAATATCTCAGATGCTTCTACGGAAACTCTGCAAGGCAAAAATTTGGACAGTTATAGATAGCAAAGTAAGGCAAAACTAGGCAACTTGATAAAAGCACAGTATAGATGATAGGATTACAAATAATTAATTTCATTTATACCAAAATCTGCAAGTTGTTTCAGCTTAAGCTCTTAATTGGAAAGTAAGCAATTATAGCAAGTCAAAACAACAAAAACAAAATTAATTATTCCTTCATTTGATAATAATAATAATAATAATAATAATAATAATAATAATAATAATAATAACCTCTCATGATTCACACCAACCAAACAAAGAAAAATAAATTAAATTAAGTTAAAACATTAATAAAAATTAAACACGGAATTGTTAATTCAATGCAAATTTTGCAGGTGCAATTTTCAAAAAGATCCAAAACAGCTTAAATTTAACAACATCCAGTTACCTAAAACATTTTTGGACTCCAGAAAAATAACCGATTAGATAATCAAAATTACAAAAGCACACCTTGGAGCGAAACAAATGTAACCAGCAAACGGACCTCGATTATTAAAGAGCAGAAACAGACTCCAATTCACGGAGAGAGAGGGAGAGAGAGAGAGAGAGAGAGGAGAGGAGGAGGGGAAAAATACATAGCGGAGAAATGAAGAAAAGAGAAGAATTTAAACAGAGAGAATTCAAACGAGAGAGATCGAATAAATTACGGCTAAAGGAAAGGGAATTGAAGGAAGAAGGTATCAACTTATTAGTAGCATAGCATCTTTGCCGTGTAAGATCCTCCCACCAAACACTGCCTTCCTTCCTTGATTCTCTTTTAATTTCCCTGCATTGCACGTTAACCTCCCCTATATTTTATTTCTTCAATTTTTTTAATTACAAAGTTCCTCTCTCTTCAGCTAAGAATCAGATTCCCCGGCGGTGAGAAACAGAATTTCCGGCGAGATTGAGACCTCTCGCCAGAAAGAGAGAGAATGGGCGTGGTTGTTTTTTCCCTTAACGGAGAAAAAAATGAGATAAAAATGAAAAAAATAAAAAGACGGTGGTTGCAAAAACTAGACCAGTTTCCTACAAACACGAGACCATGAGAGAGAGATGAGGCTGGGAGACCGTTAAGACTTGATTCTAACGCCGTTAAGCATGAAAGTCCAATAATCCGTTGTAAGTAAAAGAAAGAGAGAGGTCTTCTTTCTGTCTTTGCTATGCATGGAATTAGATTGAATAGATTATTACTAAATAGACTTGAAATGCCACGCTGGCATTTTCTCTAAAGCCGGTTAATTTTAAATTTGAATTATGAAATGACGAGAATGGACATGGTCTGCTGTGATTGAGCCTTCGAAACGGTTATCAGTTTAAATTGCGTTTCTTTAGTTTTTGGACAACATATACAAATATAAAAAAATTAAATATATGTTTAATTAGTCAAAGAAAATGTGAAAAAATAAATTTTATATTAGAAAAATTTTAGAATAATTTTCTGTATTTTTAAAATAAAAATGATAAAAATATATATATATATTTTCACTAGTTTTATTTTTTTTGTTTCAAAACATAAATAAAAAATAACTCTTTTACCTATATTTCGTTTGAAGATACATAACAAGGACAAAATATTGCGGTAAAAAAACTTTACCAGGGTAGGGGTAAAATATTGGTGGTGGTGTGATGGTCGAGGTCACAGGATCGGTACAGTTTTGGAAACTCCTCCTTAATTTAGTGGGCCTTGAGATTCGTGAGGTGTTTAAATTCTTAGATAAATGGAGAATACTTAAATATTTTTATTATTGAGAAACTATCCTGTGAAGCAGTGATGATTAGCGTGGGAAATTTGTGGCGGAGAAAGAAGAGTTTCAGGATTTTATTTGCCACGCGTAGACTGGTGAGTGGATGGAAATGTGATGGTACAGTAAGAGTGGAGGAACTTTACTTCCCCTGAATTTTTTGAATAATCATGGTTGATGTAACGTGGCTGGATAAACGGAGAGCGTGTCCTTAAGAAATGATCGTGAGTGTTTTTCTTGCCGTGGAAGTACTTTTTTAAAATGATTTTTATTTAAAAATATTAAATTAATATTTATTATTTTACTATAATTTTAAATTAAAAGAAATTCTGTATTACAGTACAGAACATTCGCAGAGTTAAATGTAAAAAAAAAATATTTGTGAAAATTAGTTGGCATGTGTGCAAAATCAATTTATTTTTTTAGAATATCTTCTCTCTTTTTGGGTAACGAATATCAGACAAAATCGATTGGCTGGCCTGAGTTCGGATCGTCGAATATTGGGTGGATGCTAAAACTTTGTCCTCCTTTTTTTCTTCTTTATTTTGACAAAGGACACCAATTCCAGTTATCTCTGCTTTTTTTTTT
>Ga0325405_1007567_pt1 | contig 10932 bp, 5 predicted proteins | sample PopdelMetagenome_21_FD_205663 | JGI IMG/M metagenome (GOLD analysis project Ga0325405, IMG submission 205663) | Populus deltoides microbial communities from Bellville, Georgia, United States - Xylem-Control-R2 | ecosystem: Host-associated > Plants > Phyllosphere > Stem > Wood/Secondary xylem...
ATAGGAAATTGATGGGAAATTTTAATAAGTAGTTCATTTTATTACAGGGGACAATATAAAAACGTTAACAAATAAAAAAAGAATAATATAAAAAACTAACAAAATAATTAAAAACTTTATAGGGAGTAATGATGTTATATTTTTTTTTTATTTCTATTAAATAATAATGGTGTTTTTTTATGACATCAACTTATAACTCATAATTCCTTCTTTACTATGATATATTTTTTTAATAATATACTTATAATATTTACCCGTGCTGTAGTCATATGATCATCTATATAACTTCCACCATATCAAATTTATTTTTTAATAATATTGGTATCAACATTACCGGGATTATGGAGAGCTTAAGGATACTAGGATGAATAATATCGATATATTTGGAAATTTAATAAGTTTTTGATATCATTTTTGAATAGATACGGGTATTAATTAAATCATCTTTACACTTACTTTTTTGAAAAATTAGCATACAAAAACTAAAAAAATAATGTTTCTATGTAGAAATTGCAACATTATTTCATTCTTCTGCCATGTTAAAAATTAACTTGAGATCTTATATGTTTTTATTAATGTATAAAATCTTAATTATATTTTTTACTTGATGTAAAAAAATATATTAATAACACCTATATATTAATTATTTTGTGTTAGAAAAAAATTCAACTTATAATGAGACGAGTTAAATAGATATGCTAATAATTTGTTTTTTGTATTTATTGGCACAAATGATTCTTGATGTATTTAATTAAATGCATGCATAGAATTTTTTATTTATAATTAGAATTAAAAAAAAACACATTTGAAAAGCTTAAATATTTATTTATTTATTTTTCAAAAAAGGATTACTCAACCCATGGTGAAGTGTAGATCAAATAATTAGTATATATTAGCCACTAAAATTTCAATACTAAAATATAATTCAATTTTATATCTCTAATTTGTATTTTAGTATCGTTAAATTTAATTTTATACGATTTTATAATGTTGACATAGTTATGAATAATAATTTCAAGAAATGCACTTAGTGGTTAAGAAGCTTGCTCCATTTCTGTGCTTCCTAAACTCAACCCTTAAAATCAACACTAAGGAGAATTTATTTTAAAAAGAAATAATACATTAATTTTTTAAATTGTTCAAGAATAGACTTAGTTTTAATTTACATGTAAGCTAACTTCAAGATACCATTTGTTATCAAATAAAAAAAATGTTTTTCTTTTTTCACTTTTACTATTTGTTTTACTTTTCAGTGTGTCAACCAAAAGAAGCTTTTGTGATTGTGATTTACAAAAAAAAAAATAAATTTTTAAAAACTAAAGTTAGCTGTGGTTAGTTGGATTTAGATATATGTTTGGTAAAATTGTGGTTGAAGTTTATGTGTAGCAAAAAAACATGTATAAAATGTTTGGTGGAAGTGTGGTTGTAGTTATTTTTCAAAGTGTTTTTTATTTGAAAATGCATCAAAATAATATTTTTTTATTTTTAAAAAATTATTTTTGATATCAGTATATTAAAATAATCTGAAAATACCAAAAATATATCAATTTAAAGCGAAGAAAATAAAAAAAATTAAATTTTTTCAAAAGCATTTTTGAAACGTAAAAACAAAGGGTTTTATGAAACTCGGTTAAAAAAACATATAAAAACTACTTTACAAAAATTAAATTTCAAACTTAATTTTTAATAAACCAGCAATACAAAACACAATTTAATTTATTACCAATCATCTTATTTCTTTCACCACATACACAAATGAAAAACAAATGCAGCCTGAAGCAATAAACAATACAAATTTCCCACGAACGATCTATTGGGCTGATGAACCACTTAACTCGAGCCCCGTCACCTTCAACTCGGTTCTGAATTTCTGATCCCTTTGATAGGAGCCCTAACTTCCTTCCTTACGTGCTCTGAAGGATTCGTGCTCGGAAGGATACAGGTTGGATCTGCGTTTCTTTGGGCTTGGGCCTGCACACACTGCACCACGACACCGTCATTTAACATTTTGTAAAATGGAAAAATACATTTTATTCAAATAATAATAATAAATACATGAGTGAGTACACAGGAAGGATATTAAATGGTCTTGGTCCATTACCCACCTCAAAGCGTTAGAGGTTGGACGGTTAATACATATTAATCAAAATAATATAATTATATTTTAAAAAATTCAAAACAGAATTATTTTATAATTTTTTAAAAAATTAAACTAAATTTTAATCTGATCAACTAGATCAGTTTTAGATTGATTTTTTTATATATATATATATAACAAGCCTAGCCAAGAGGTTAGATTAGTGGGTTCTGGATTAATCTATATGAATGGATTAAGCTTGATAATTATATTCTTAAACGATTTTAAAAACATACTTTTTTATATTAATGATAATAAATTCTTACAAATATAAACTAAATTTGAATTCTAAAAATAAAAATAAATGACAAATCTTCTTTAAATATTATATTTTTATCATAATTAATTCCAAGCCTAATTTTTTTTCTAAAGAGGCTATAAAAAGGTGTGATAAAAGAAAAAAAAAAGAAAATGAAAAAAAGAAAGCCAGTTGTTTAACTGTTCATCTCACTGGTGAAACCGAAACAATATTTTAATTTTTTTTTAATTGTTTTGTTAATAATAACAAGTCTAAATACAAAGAAAGTTTGAAAGCACCATGTTTTATCATTGAATAGCACGTGCATCATCATCATTGATGGCACATGATATGATATTCAAGCCGACCGACCATCAGTCATGGATTGCTGTTTTCTTGCACAAAGCAAATCATGTGTTGGTGGACGTTCGAATGTGCTATATGCCTTTCTTTTTTTAAGAAAAAAAATACGCAATAGAAAAAATTATTTTAAAAACAATTAGGTAAAATTGAGAGAATCAACTGCATGAAAATAATAAAAAGATTAATAATACTAATCTAAACGCACACTTATATTAAATATTAATAGAGGGAAAGTCTAACAAATTATGTTATATTATATTAAAAAATGAAAATCAAGAATCTAAACACTATTTATTTATTGTAATAGCATAATAACAAAAAATTTCTTAAACAATAAAACCTTTGTCTTAGACATTAGCGGCAATGTGATCTTTTCATCGTGATATAATTATCTATTTTAAATTATATAAGGGTGCATTAGTTTTTTTATTTTTTAAGCACAATAAAATTATATAGTTGTCCTTCAAATAAAAAAAATATTTTAATATATGTTTAGGGTCATTTTAGTCTTTTTAATTTTTTTAAAAACAGTTAAATGATAAATTCCACTAAACTCTCATTCAGGAACCTTTTTTTCCTTTTATTGTGGCTTTTTTTTTAATATCAAGAAGACTCAAGGTATTTTTTATTTTAAAAAATCTTTTAGCACGTGTATGGTATGCACAAGCAGGTGGACGACCCCAGTGCCCTTCAAGTGGTGCTTGCCGGTTTGTCTGGTCACCAAAAACGACATTTAATGACGCTTTAAAAAGGTCTTCGTGTCCTTTCAATAACGGGATGACGCGTGCATTAAACACATCTTTGATTTGATACCGACAGTCATTTCTTGTTTTTCCTTCTTCTCTCTCCACCTCAAATTTTGAGTTAAACTGTTCAAAATTTCAGACCAATCCCTTTAATTTTTCCTCTTAAAATTTGGTCACTATCCTTTTAATTATTATTTATTTTATTTTGAATAATAATAAAAATTAGAATTCCTTTTCAGTCTCACCCCCCTCTCTTCTACTTTTTTGATCTTTCAAATTTGATTTTCATTCTATTGATTGTTATTTGTTTTGTTTGAGATTATTTTTAATTTTTTTTTTTACTATTTCATTCTCCCTAAGTTTATTTTCCTATCGAATTTGATTCTTATTTTTTTTATTGCCATTTTTCTTACTTTGTCAAAGTTTTTAAATTTGTATTTTTTTTCAATTTCTTCCTTCAATATTAAATTAGTTATGAATTAAGCTTTTTAATTATGTTCAGGTCTAGGATCGCATAGGTTGCAAGTTTTAGATATTAGCTTGACTTTAAGTGGTTCGCTCATGTTTGCTTGTTTTTTTTCTTTCTTTAAACTCATGTTTTTTTAATTTTATCATTTAATATTTATTCAATTGGAGACTGAGCTCTGTCATTTTTATTTATTAGCTTTCTATAGAGTTTTTTATTTATTTTTTAAATGACTCAGCTTATCTCAAGTCTTTTTTATTTTTTGTTCTTTGTTGAATTTTCTTTGGGTGAGTTTTTAAATTGATGTTTTTTTATTTCATCCTTCAATATTTGAAATATTTTTTTTGAATAATTTATAAAATCAGAATTCTTTTTTAATTTCATCCCACTTTTTTAATATTTCAAATTTGATTTTCATTCTTTTGATTGCTATTTGGTTTATTTGAAATGGTTTTTTAAATTAACTTTTTTACAATTTCATCTTCCTTAACTTTTTTTCCTATAAAATTTTATTTTAATTCTTTTGATTGTTATTTGTTTTTTACTTTGATAAGTTTTTGAAACTATTATTGTTTTTCCTATTTAAGAAAACCAATAGAAGCAACAATTGCAGAATTTAAACCTTTCAAATTCTTATTTGTTGAAGTATGGAAATAAATCGTGAATATGGTCCAAGTAATAAATGCCCAAGTTTTTTTTGGATTCACCCTTCAATATTAAATTGGTTAGGGATTTAGCTTCTATATTGAGTCCAAATCCAGGATTTTAAGGGTTATGAGTTTAGAGGTTAACCAAAGTATAAGAGGTTTGTCTGGGTTTACTTGATTTTTTTTTAATTTTATCCTTCATCATTTATTCAATTGGAGACTAGGCTATGTTATTTTTATTTATTTTCTTTTTTTTGAATTTTTCATTGATTTTGAAAATGTCACTGGTTATCTCGATTTTTTTTAAATTTTTCGTTCTTGAATTTTCTTTGGCTAATTTTCAAAATTGATTTTTTTTATGATTATATCATTCAATATTAAATTGATTGGGAATTGAGCTTTCCTAAAATAAATTTTAAAAAATTTAAATTTCTAAAAATAAATTTTTTAAATTTAAATTTCTAAAAATAAATTTTTTAAATTTATTTTTTATATTAGTACATCAAAATAATAAAAAAACATAAAAATTTTAAAATATTTTAGAAGCAAGATTCGAACGTATTCTCCAACACACTCTTAATTCATTGGCTGATATATTGCCTGTTTCTCATTTAGGAACTTCATTTTCTACAATATCTCTCATGATTTATGCTATGTGTGTTTTAAATATTATGTATATATGATCAGATTCTGTCTTGACAGGTTTTGGAGCCCGTGAGCAGCGTTATATATGTATATTGCATGTGAGCTTTTTTTTCAACAATAAGGGTATTGAGATTAATTTTTTTTTCTAGATAAATTAAAAATACACCCCTTATATCGGTTTAGTATGTTAAAAAAATAATAATAAATTCTCAAACGTTATCGTCAAAGTTTAAACCTAGAAAAAAAAAAGGCAGCAAATATTCTAAACGAAAAATTAATTTAGTATAAATACAGGTATTTGCATATCCCATCAAAGCACGTAAACGAGAAACCACGAGCACTGACTTTAGTAGAGGAAACCAAAAGAAGAGAAGAAAAGAGAAGAGACAAATGGGCGGTTTAGAGAAGGGAGCAACCAATAACCAAAACTCTTCTCCGACGACAACTAAGCCCACAAAGACAAGTCTCTCACCGGATTCCATGATCAATCTAGATCAGTAAGTTCACGTTTATTAAATTCTTTTGTTTTCTTATCGGAAATTAATAGCAAACATACCACCTCGTTGTGGCTACATTGCGCTGGTGCAATGGCCTGGCTAGTCATTTAGGGTTTAACAGTTTTAGTTTGGTATAATTATCACGTAGTGTTGTTATCTGGGATAAAGTTTTTTTAACGTACGAGAGGAAGTGATGTGTTATGCGGAAATGCAGGGGAGATCCAACGTTGTTCGAGCCATTCTGGAGGAAAATGGGAGACAAGTGCACGTTGGTGATTGAAGGGTGTGATTTGATGAGCTATTTCAGTGATATTAGCAACATTTGCTGGTTTTTGCAGCCACAACTTGGTGATGCCATAAAGCGACTGCATAGTGTTGTTGGAAATGCAGTAACAGAGGATCGCCACATCGTGGTTGGGACAGGTTCAACACAGCTCTTAATGGCTGCTCTGTATGCTCTCTCTTCTCCCGCTGATCGCCACCCCGTCAGTCTTGTAGCTGCCGCTCCTTTTTACTCGGTAGCCACCGCTCCCTTCCTCATCTAAATTCTTTCTGTTTACATAATTTGGTGCAAGTCTTTACATGGTTTCATCACTTGATCTGACGGTGTAAAACCAGACTCAATACTGGCTTAATAACCTACTCATGGAACTCAATGACGATCTTCAAACGATAGCATGATCCGTTATATTAAGAAAATCTATATATTAATCTAAATCACAATATTTGAGATTTATTTTACTTGGTGGGAAGAACTTTTTTTATTTTTAAAAATAAATAATAGCTATCTTCTTTATTTGACAAAATTCAAATTAAAAATTTCAAAATCACTGTTATAATTTTATTTTTTTTGACATGACGAGGCATGTCACCTCTAACATTAGAGGAGTCAGATCCTCTTAGGATGTACACATAGGAGATCTGAAACCAGCCAAGACAGTTTTGACAAGTCAAAGTCAAACCAACAAGAGTATATAATATAATATTTTTTTGTTGTTTATTTGTCTTGCATAAAACAGAACTGCTTAAATTTAGTTTACTTTTTTAATTTCTCATGTATTTATTTATTTAGAGAATCATCTTTGCCTGGTTAAGGAAATTAAGCTTGGCCGGCAGCCATATGAGTGAAAAAGTCGTACGTACGAGATCATTAAGATTATTTCTGAAAAAGAAAGAGCTTAATTTAATAAAAACATCACGTTAGTTAATGGTATTTCTTACAAATAAAATAACTCATTAATCGATAAATAAAAAGGAGTGCTGTTCGTAACAGAAGACATGGCGACAAACATGTTTCTTAAAGAGAAACTAAGATTTAGGTAACATGACCATGTCTAGTTCGTGTCAAAACTTGGGAGAACTTGCGCCTGGCGTTCGCTACGCGAGCAGGAACAAAGATGTTTCATCTTAGAAAATAGCAAATCCATCTCCCTGTTGCGGTCCTTGGAGCAGACAACTTCGCATGTTACCCACATTTTCCACAAACTTTGCTGCAGAACCTCATGCACTTGCTTAATATTATAACACTAAGTTCTTGAGTTCATTTAATTATATCATATGCAATTGGGCATCGATCAGCAGTGTTGCAAATGCTTGACTGCTTGCATGCTTATTCACATGCATTTATATACGCATATGTGATTAATTAATCCATAATGTGATTGCAAGTTTTCTTAATTTCTTGTTCATGTTACTTGACTGACAATATACTAATTCAAGACTTATATTGGTTTCTTACCTCATGGTACTTCTTTGGTAAAAAAAGAAGAAGAAAGAGGACAGGTCAATTCTCTGGCGCCCTTTATTTTTCGTGGAAGATTAATTCATTTATGTGCTTGTGATGTTCATTGCCTGCAGGGATATAAAGATCAGGCAGAATTCCTGCGTTCAGGACTCTATAAATGGGAGGGAGATGCGCACACCTTCGATAAGGATGGACCTTATATTGAGGTCGTAACCTCGCCGAATAATCCTGATGGTGCTATCCGAGAAGCTGTGGTGAACCGTGGGGAAGGGAAGCTTGTCTATGACCTTGCCTACTACTGGCCACAATACACGCCTATCACTCAACCCTTGGATCATGATATTATGCTGTTCACATTTTCCAAATGCACTGGACATGCTGGTTCCCGGATTGGGTGAGCAGGACATTCTTTAGTTAAGAGATTAATGTCGCAATGCATGACTTGTTGTTGGAATAAGAAGATCGCCACAATATATCATTCTGCTTTGCGGCCTGTGTTTAATTTGTAGTTCGTTCTTGTTCCTTTCTGCTAATTATTTTGTTTCCAAATTGAAGCTGGGCACTTGTTAAGGATAAAGAGGTAGCTACAAAGATGACTGAATACATGCAGATCAGTTCCATCGGTGTATCTAAAGAATCTCAGATTCGAGCTGAAAAGATTCTTGGAGTGCTTGGCGAAGGTTGTAGTACTGCTGATTCAGAGAACTTCTTCGAGTATAGCCATAGCATTCTGAAAGAAAGGTGGGAGAGATTGCGAAATGTTGTCAAAACCAGCAGAGTCTTCAGTCTGCCAAAGTACCCACGAGATTACTGCAACTTCACTGGAAAGTACATGGATTCAAATCCTGGTAATGCTCTTAATTAGATCAATATTATTTTTGTTACTTCTGAAATAGGACACCCCAACCTTATTGTAGGCTCATTTGAAAAGGTCTTCTAACATATTTTGCTTTTCTGCAAACAGCTTTTGCATGGTTGCACAGCAAGGAGGATATAGACTGGGAGAGTCGTTTAAGAGAGCATAAGATAATAGCAAGAAGTGGGGAGCGGTTTGGGGCTAGTCCAAAGTACGTCAGAATAAGCATGTTCAGTCCACCAGAAGCCTTTAACCTTTTCTTGGAGAGGTTATCAGCAATCATCGACAATACCAATGGAAATGTAGTGACTTGATACATGGGACGAGAAGAAAGCTCTATCATCAAATAAAATGTTCTTATCACGCCTGCATTAGAGAACATTAAGAGGACACGGTAGGATCTAGGCTAACTTGGGATACAGGGTAGTTCATACTCGTACATCCGATGGTTTATTCAAATTTTAATGCGATGTAGACACAATATTTGCTTCGCCTTTGATTATATGTAAACACGGAATGGGATGTATAATTTATATGAACTGTTACCAATATAATAGACGTGTTTTTTATCTAGCAAGTCCAATTCCAAACGAAAAAAAGAAAAATAAATTTTCACTGGTAACCCGAAAGACAGATCTGTCTCCTTGATTTTCTAATGATGCAATCCGTAGAGAGAAATCTACAAGAAGGGCAATTCTATAGAATAATTAGATAATAATCAAGATATTAAGGAAATGCAAATAGAAGTTCATCATTAAGATAGATTTTTTGAAGTCCAGTACACTGGTTTCTCCGCTGGAGATTGCACAAATTTAGGCATACAAGACAGTAGAGGATAGCATACTTCACCAGAATATTGAAGTAAATGAACAGAAAACAGGAGATGATAGTTGAGGAGTAAAGCAAAAGCATTACATCCTTGAAAGACTTCCTATGGAAACTATTGTGGTTAATGTTTTTCCATTTCTTGGTTGGAAAATCAACGGTTCACAACCCCCGAATATTTGGGACATGCTTGATCTTGTAATTCTCTTCACCCATCAATCGCCTTTTAAGGTCTGGATTCCAGGGGAAGAAACGCAAATCTTGAAGTGTGGAAATGTTCTGCAACCCTTCAGGAAGAAAAATCAAGTTTCTACAGCGACGAAAACAAAGGTATCTTAAACGTGGAAAAGCTCCGGTTTCAATTTCAGTCCATTCCGCCAGGAACTCAGAAGCAATTGTGAGAGTTTCCAGCACAGGAAAACCACCTGCATTGCAAAATTCCTTACCAATGTGCCTTGCCTTGTAGGCTTCCCAGAGTTGAAGATGCTTCAATTTGGGAAGCAACTGAAGGACTGAAGTTGGATTCTCCGATAGATAAGAAAAGGATAATGATAGGCGGGTGAGGTTCTCCATGGAGGCAAACCAAACGGGCATCTCAATTAATCCCCCAAGTAAGAAAAACTCTTGAAGAAGTGGCGGGGGAGAAAACGCATCCAATTCAGCAAAAATAGAGAAATCTCCATCATCAGAGTAGTTGCGCTCTGCTTCTAGCGATAGGGATGTGAGGTTCTCCATCTTCTTTATAGCTGCAAACAGCTCACTGGCATGATCGTCAGTCACACGCTTAACGCCGAGCTCTCGTAGCTGGGTTAAGGCAATCAATTCCATGGCAATATCATCTCCACCATAAATACCAGACAAAGTGTGAAGACTTACCAATGTTCCAATGCCCTTCGGAACTCTAATTTCACAATCATTAATGCTGTCGGACATTAGAAGGTGTCTCAACTGTTGGATATGCAGAATTTCTATTGGTAGTTTGCGTAGATGTCGACACATCCTTATATCCAAAGTCTGCAGTCTTTCAAGATTCCCTAAAGTCCCTGGAAGCTCATCTAGACTTGAGTTAAACAAGCCCAAGTACCTCAGGTGAATCAAGTCTCCCAATTCATCAGGTAAGCACTCTATCCTGCCACTCAAATCCAACACCAACAGAAAGTGCATACCACAAACATTTCTCATATAGGCCCATGAAAGGCCTCGGGGAGAATCAAAAGAAGAAGTACGGCGTTCACTGAGAATAAATAGAGATTGAATTAGAAGGCCTTCAACGTTAGGATAGATATCCCTTCCATCATCTCTGATCCCTAAACGCACGGGTGAGTTTGCAGTTTTAGAAACAAAATCTTGTTTCTCCAATTTAAGAATACATAACCGGAGATACGAGGCAGGGACTTTTACTACAGTCTCTTGTTGTACTTGTTGAACTTGAAGCATTCCTAGGTCAATCAATTCCTTGAGAACATTTTCTGCTACATCCTCCATGATATCCCCTGGTCTGTCTTCTATAAGACCTTCAGCCAACAAAAGCCGAACTAGTTTTCCTATCTCTACACGATAAGATCTCCAACAAACAATGGCAGAGTAGTCTAGGCATGACTTAAGGTAATCAGGAAACTTTGCATAATTTGATTTGAAAGATTCTGAAGAAGAACTCTCACCTGTGATGTCAGCGACTCTTGATGAGCGTAATCCTTCTGCTGCTGATGTGCTTAGAAAAAAACTAGCTTCAGGTTCAATCCCCAGAATTTCCTCGGTAACCAAGTCA
>Ga0325405_1007568_pt1 | contig 10931 bp, 11 predicted proteins | sample PopdelMetagenome_21_FD_205663 | JGI IMG/M metagenome (GOLD analysis project Ga0325405, IMG submission 205663) | Populus deltoides microbial communities from Bellville, Georgia, United States - Xylem-Control-R2 | ecosystem: Host-associated > Plants > Phyllosphere > Stem > Wood/Secondary xylem...
CATGATATAAGTTAACTAAGTATAGTAAAGGAAATGAAAAGCATGAACAAGAGATTAATGAAAATAAAACTTAAGCATTACAACAATAAAGAGAGAGCAAGAACATGATCTTGATCTTAGAACCAAGATTTTTAAATGAATGGAAAATGCCTCCTTTTATAGGCTAAAATTCAGAACTATTCATTTGGTAATTGATTATTGATGTAATGGCCAACTATTGATTTAGTGGACTTGGTGGACAGCAGCACTCAAGCACTTTGGCTGGATGAAATGACATTGATCCATTCAGAATTTGGCAAAGTGTTCTTCATGAAAGTTGTTGGCAATCATCTTATCTTTCCACCCATAAAATATCAGACCATTGGGATCACTAGAGCTAGCGATATGGCTAAAATACTGAGTAGTGCTGTTGGTGGACGTGGTGGATAGACCTCAATCTCTTGTCTGGATAAAATGTCATTGTTACCATCAGCATTTGAGCCAATCTTCTTCATGAAAGTTGTTGGAAATTGTCTTTGCCTTCCACCCACCAAATTGCACATCATTTGGACTTCTAGAACTCCAGATATGGGTAAAATTCTAAGCAGTGTTTGGGCTGGATTACAGAACAGATTCTGACTTCTCTTTTGTGGCCAAACTTTGAATTTGAAAACGGGAAATTTGGGTCTTACACTATTCATGAACATTTTAGACCTATTTCTTAGCTTTCCATCCATATAAAGTAAGCTGAAATCCAAGATCTACAGCTCCAGATATGACCTAATAACTGAACAGTGTTCCAATTTGAATTGAATCGGCATCTCCTTTCTAAGCTTAGCCGTTTCTTTGTCCTTTCACTTTCAATAGTTAATCACATCAATCAATCCTTTGAATTGTGAGATATGCTTGCATTTAAAATGAACATTTACCATAAGTTAAAGCTATCTTATATTATCAGATCTGTTATTATAAAACATGCTCTAGTTAAGGAGTTATTGATAATTCAAGTGCAAAATGATGATATAAAACCTTGATAAAAATGCACTTTTAAGTACTAATCACTTCATTTGAAATGAAGCAATAAAAACATGGTTGCAGCTCCAAAAATCAAGCATGATGATAAAGGAAAATAGTAGGAATTTGCAGAGAAAAAGGAAAGAAATCATATGGGTAAAGGTGCATGCTGCAAAGTCTTATTTTCCATATTCGGTGTGGTAAAAATCCTGTCACTTATGATGATGCAGCCCCCCTCTCCAGCTTTCAATATCCTTCTTCAATTCAATCTCTCATTTTAGCACTTTTCGATTCAGTCCTTGGTCCAAAAAAAATCCTTCGAATCAGTCCCGCGAACTTGGGCAAAAATCCTTCTCGCGGCCAGGAATCCCTACTTTCACACTAGATATTCAAACAGGAATTTCTTGAGCTTCTGATATCAAAATCAAGCAATTCAAAAGCCTAAATTTATCTACACGTCCAGGACTACAACTTTGATGAAGGAGTCGAATTGAGATAAAATTGTTTTAAAGAACAGAATCTGGTAGTAATCTGGTTGATCAATAAGGGTCTCCTGATCTAATTCAGAAACTGATAATGTCGAGAATCCTGATATGAATAAGAGTATGACCTAAGAACAAATCATCAAAATTTGTGACGGAAATAAAGTTTTTAGTGCAAAACTCGGGTTAGGATCCTTCTCGCGGCAGGAATCCCTACTTTCACACTAGATATTCAAACGGGGATATCTTGAGCTTCTGATATCGAAATCAAGCGATTCAAAAACCTAAATTTATCTACGCGTCCAGGACTACAACTTTGATGAAGGAGTTGAATTGAGATAAATCGTTTTAAAGAACAGAATCTGGCAATAATCTAGTTGGTCAAAAAGGTTCTTGATATGACAATGCCGAGCATCCAAATCTGACTGAGAGTCTGCCCTAAGATCATTGATCCCCAGGACCCAATAAAGGTGTAGGTCAATTTTTCAACATGTCATGAGTGAAAAAATATAGCTAGAATGTTCAGATATCGTACGAAACCAAGTCAGAATCAGAGCCTAAGTTGGAACAAAAAAATTGCAACAGCAGTAGAACCAGTTTTTTTAGTGCAAATTCTGATGGATTTATCTAACCTTAAAGACCAGATAAAGAAAAAATGAATTTAGCATTATGAAGACTTCTGATCAATCTAGAAAACCTGATGATTTTGGTAGCAAAGGGGAAGGATAAAGAGAGTAGAAAACAACTCAATCAAGGTTTCGAAAAAAAATATTTCTTTCTTTACTTTTCTCAATCTTCCAGCAAACATGAGTTAAACTCCTACATTCAGTTCAAAAGAGGTATACACTGTCTCCAGCACGTGGGGTCTAAAAATAAGTAACAACATTTAAGATCACTAGATTTTGCAAAGAAATTTAGGTTTTTCCCCACTTTTTCTACGCACTCTTCTTTTCTCACCCTTTCTGTAATAACCCGGCTTTTTCAAAGCCAAAATCAGTGGATGTTTTTTTATCGCGATACTTCTCATAATGACACTCCATAAATTAGTAATTAGGTTCCCTTCCTTGTCATGGCATCATATAGATATAGCTTTCATAAATCAACATTCTCATAAGACGAAAGATCAATACACATGCCCACAATATTATATTTTCATATTCATACACTCACATTACTTCATATTGACATACTCATGATTTTACATTCTTGTCCTAGTTTCGTTATCAACACGAGTTTATACCCAAGTGCTAAATATTAATTTTACACAGCTAGTTCTTTCTTTCATACGATCCTCATGTGATTTCACAACACAACATCCTTATAAAAGAGAATACCACATAATATATTCATAACATTGTATCTATGTGTGAGAATTGTAAATAATCTAACATAATAACAAACAATTAGAAGTACATTGTCGTTACTTTTCGTTATTAACTTAGAATGGATGGATTCCTTCATCCATTTCTTATATGCATCATTTCTTGTATGCATTGTACATCTCTTATTATTTCGTTAAGTGTATTTTGCTCACTCACACACCCCAATCTCTCTATAAGAGTTGCGAGGCAAAAGTTTAACATCGATCGGGGTTAATTACTTCACCTTAACCCCGTCATCCACCTTGGATACTTTTAGCCATAGCTAATCGCAACATTTACACTCGGCCATTCACCTAGGATGTCATTTACCAAAACTAATCATCAAACACAACTTAATCATCCATCTCAGATGCTATTAGCCAAAGCTAATCATCAAGCACAATTCGATCATTCATTTTGAATGTCATTAGCTGAAGCTAATCAACAATCACAACCCGGTCATCCATCTCGGATGCCATTAGCCAAAGCTCATCATCAAGCGCAACCCGGTCATCCATCTCGGATGCCGTTAGCCGAAGCTAATCAACAATCACAACCAACATTCCATAATCAGTTTGACATTCGTTAGCAGCCCAATTTCATAACAGCTCAATTAAAGTCTCATAGTCTGTTTACTATTCATGGCAGCACAATAATATATATCCTCATCAACAAGTCATTTAAGAACATTAGCATTTTCATTGTTGTTTCAACATTCATCAAGAACTCGATCAACATTTCATAGTCGTTACAACATTCGTCAAGAATTCAATCAAACGTTTCATCATTGTTTCATCTTTGTCAATGATTCAATAATATATCGTCCATAATTAACATCATACAAGAAAAAGATGGAAACCACCTACCTACTCCACCTGCGGGTTGTCTTTGTCCCGACAATGGTCAGATCCCGGCTGCACCACCTAAGACATCAATGGCCCCAAATTAGTACATTTGCATCCTTAAATCACATTTATCACTATACTTATTTCAAGAGTCCATATGTTCACATTCAAGTGTTCTATATTTTACACCATCATACAATGAAATTGTTAAAAGCATTTAAGTCATTTATGCCCAGGGGGTCTCTTGTAGAAAATTAACAACGAAACTGATTTGTTGCTGGCCAAACAATTCAACAGCAAAAACTGATTCGCTGAATGCGCACAATTCGACAGCAAAAACTGGTTCGTTACAGGCCACACAATTCAGCAGCGAATGCTACTTCGCTACAACCAGCACACCTTCGACAACGAATGCTAATTCGCTGCAGGCACAAAACTTCAGTAGCGAATGCTCATTCACTGCAGCTAACACACTTTCAGCAGCGAATGCTAATTTGATGTAGAACACACACTTCCGACAGCGAACGCTAATTCGCTGCAGAACACACACTTTTGGCAGCGAACGCTGATTTGCTGCACACAACTCAATTTTGGCAGCGAACCACAAATTCACTAAAGAACACACACTTTCGACAGCAAATCACAAATTCGCTGCATAACACACACTTTCGGCAGTGAACACTGATTCGCTGTAGACAACTCAATTTCGACATTGAAATCACAAATTCACTACAGGACACACACTTTCTATAGCGAACGTTATTTCACTGCAGACAACTCACTTTTGACAACGAACCACAAATTCGTTGCAGATAATACAACTTTAGCAACGAATCTTAAATTCGCTATAGAACACACAATTCGGCAGCCAATGCTAATTCGTTACAAACAACTCAATTTTAGCAGCGATTTACAAATTCATTGCAGAGAATACAACTTCGGCAGCGAATCCCAAATTCGCTGCAGAACACATAATTGGGCAGTGAACGCTAATTTGCTGCAAACAATTCAATTTTGGCAGCGAATCACAAATTCACTGTAGACAATACAACTTTGGCAGCGAATCATAAATTTGTTGCAGACACGCAATTTGACATTAGGTTCCAGCAAAGCCACATGATTTTAGCAGGAACACACACATATACAATAATCAATCCCAGCACATAATCTGTCACAAGAGTCCAGCAGAATACACACATGCAATAATCAATTCTGGCACATAATCTTTCATCAAATTCCAACAAAACACATATACACATGCAATAATCAATCTCAGCACATAATCTGTCACAAAAGTCCAGCAGATTACACACATGTAATAATCGATTCCAGCACATAATCTTTCATCAAATCCCAGCAGAACACACACATATGCAACAATCAATCTCAGCACATAAGCTATCACAAAAGTCCAGCAGAATACACACACACATGCATTTTAGTCAACCTCATAGCTAAGGTCAGCCCTCTACCATGTTTTGTTCTTTCCATTTTATACATTTTTCTTTGTTAGATGTTATGGAAATTTGCCTTATTTCATCTCTATTTCTTTGTCCTCTTAGTTAGTTTTAGTCTCCTTTATAGCTAGCTTAGGGGTCTTAGGTCAATTTTTTTAGGGACTCCATCATTTTCAGTTCTGGGTTTCAAGAGCAAGGGGGAGGAGACTACATGACCCATACCTTTTGGATCTAAATTTATCTGGATAGTTTGGTAGAGTTCCTTCTCTCCTTCTCTCGGTTCTCCTTCTCCTTCTTTCCCTCTCGGTTCTCTTTCTTTTGTCAATTTCTTCCCACTCGTTCTAACCCCTTTTCCCTTCCCTTTAAGCACTTGTTCAGCCTCCACTCAAGATCTCAACTCTCTCTTTCTCTCACATGTTCACAAACGTAATCTCTTCTAGTTTTGGTTCAGTTTCCATTGAGAATGAGGAAAAGAAGAGAAGCATGCAGCTGGACATACAACTGCTACTTGCAGACTTTGGGAAGAGGAAGGGTCACCTTCTCTCTCTCCTTGCATTTATACTTCACATTAAATGAGGTAGGGTGTTTGGGGTTGGTTTAAATGTGCTCTTGTCCCTGTTTTGGTCTATCCAAAACTGGTTTTACCCCTCCCTCTTAGCTCCTTAAGATAGCCTGATTGTTTCCTAAACTTTTAATTAGACTGAGTTGCTGTCAATTCAGAAATCGGGAACAAAAACTGCGCCACTGTGGATTCAGAGGTCGGCAGTGAAAATTGCATAGCTGTTGATTCTGAACTCGGCAGCAAAAACCATGTTGACGCTGATTTGAAAATCAATCAAAAACTATGTCGCTGCCGATCCAGAAATCGACAGCGATGGTGGGGTTGTTTGGATTATTTTTTTTGTTTACATTTTCTTTCTTCTCTCCACTCTCGGCCTCCCTTCTATTTTTTTCTTTTTGGTCATGACCCTCCCCTTAATTTCCTATTCATGGCACACTTTATTTTCACTCTTCCTCACATTCTCTCTATATTGTTCGGCTTGTTCTTCCACTTTGGCCAAAGCTGAGTGCTCCTCCTTATAGCTTTTCTTCAACTGAATTTGATCTCCATACACTTGCTTTGGTGTTAGTGGGGCAAGTGTATAAATTCTACCATATTTCTTCAATGAATACCTATTCTTAAACACATCATGCTTGGCTTTTCTATCAAATTGCCAAGGCCTCCCTAGTAACAGATGAGTAGCATGCATAGGCATAACATCACATAACACTTCATTGTCTATTCACCCCAACAACACCACATAGTACAACTACCACTATCAATGATTATACTACATACCTTATTGTTGATTAGGCATCTAGTATGGAAGATTGATTAGTACTTAAAAGTGCATTTTTATCAAGGTTTTATATCATCATTTTGCACTCGAAGTATCAATAACTCCTTAACTAAAGCATGTTTTATAATAACATATCTAATAATATAAGATACCTTTAATTTATGGTAAATGTTCATCTTAAATACAGCCTATCACATAAATGAAAGAATTGATTGATGAGTTGAAGTACTGAAATTGAAAGGACAAAGAGATGGCCAAACTTAGAAAAGAGATGTTGGTGCAGTCCAAACTGGAACAGTGTTCGGTAATTGGATCATATCTGGAGCTGCAGATCTTGGATTTAGGTCTACTTTATATGGATGGAAGACATAGGCCTACAACTTTCATGGGAGTTCAAGATTTAACAAGGCCGTTTTCAAGTCCAAATTGTAGCAACAACGAAGAAGTCTGAATCTGTCCTGCAGCCCAGACAATGTTCAGTGTTTAACCCATATCTCAAGTTCTAAAAGTCCAAATGATCTCAAATTTTTACCTTGGAAAGCTGAGACAATTGCCTAGAACTTTCATGATTCAAGTTTGTTCAAATTATGATGTTATCAATGATGTTTTTGGCAGACAAGAAGATAAAAATTGTCATCAAGTCAAGATGTGGCCACTCACTCATCAATTAGTCAACAAATCAATAGTTCTGAATTTTGGCCTATTAAAGCAGGCATTTGCCATGTATTTAGGCATCTTGGTATTTAGATCAAGATCATGCTCTTGCTCTCTCTTTATATTTTGTAATGCTTAAGTTTTGCTTATATTAATCTTTTGCTTATGCTTTTCATTTCCTTTCCTAGTTTATTTATGTTTCTCTCTTTCATTATGTTTAGCTAAGTTTATCATGTCAAGGTGAAAATGTTACACTAATGGTGTAAGAATAAGTATAATATAAACTCAACATGGACCTTAATGTTTGATACTAACATGTTTTATATTTGTTATCTTGTTCACTTTTAATATTTGCTTGTTAAATGGTTAATCTAGATTTATGTTGTATAACCCTTGGTACAACAAATACTTGGCAATTTCATAGCCCAACTGTATGGTATAACCAACACTTGTGCTGTGAAAGGAACTTGATTTATTGTTAATATAAGTTATAATCATGAATGCCTGACAATATTTACAAGTATTAGCATGATTCGAATAAGATAACTAATGTAATCATGTTAACAATTTATAATCCGATTGGAACCTCCTTTGTGTGTGGTTTCCAGTTGAGTAATAAAAAGAGTTTATACTATACTTGTTTGAAATACCATTAGTGAATCATCTAACCTTGACAATTGTTTTTATCATTGTTTAATCCTTAGATCAATATCACATCTCAAAGCTCTCTTTATTATTACTATTATTGTTGTTGTTGTTGTTGTTGTTGTTGTTGTTGTTATTTATAATTTATACAATTAACCTCCCTGTGGTTTGACTCCAGTCTTGTCGGGTTATTTATTACTTCGACACTCCTGCACTTGGGAGAAGACATCAATCTTTTAGTCGTGTCAAAGATGTTCTCCCTTTGTTGCTCTACATCATCCTCCTTAGTCTGAACACTAAGCGACCTTCTAATCACCAAAATTTTATAACCAATAGCATACTCTAAATCACTAGCATCCTCAAGTGGTGGCATCTCATCACAATCGGACTCATCACTAATGGACACAATCTCTCCATCATCCCTTAGAATCATAACTCGATGATTTGCACTCTGATGCATGGTGTCCCAATCTCTGACACTTGAAACATTTTATATCACGATTACGCTTCAGTTGGACTTCTCCCTTAAGTTTGTGATCACTAGCCAAAACCTGCTTCTTCATGGAGGTAGGTTTGATAACTTTAGGAGTCACCAAGGCCTTCGATGGCATACTACCTCTCTCCTATAATTCATCTTCCAACCAGTAGAAGACCCCGAATGAGCTCCAGATCATGTACTACCCTTTCTTTTCAACTGTCCTTCAAACTTAATGGCCAAATGCACTAACTCTTCCAATTCAACATAAGATTGCAACTCCACAACATTAGCTATGTCTGTGTTCAAGCCATTCAAAAACCTGGTCATGGTAACTTCCTCATCTTCATTAACATTAGCTCTAATCATAGGCACCTCTAATTCTTTCTGATATTCCTCCACACTCTTATTACCCTGTGTAATCATTTTTAAACAATTAAACAACTCCCTATAATAGTGTTTAGGAACATACCTCTTCTTTAATATTGTCTTCAATTCTATATTCCTTCTTCTTTCTACCACCAATCTCTCCCACCAAACCATGGTATAATTAGTAAACTCTAATACAGCTAACTTAACATTCTTTACTTCAGAGTACCTATGGATGTAAAAAATCATCTCCACCTTTTTTTTCCAATCTAAGTAAGCTTCCGGATTAGTTTTTCCCTTAAAGGCTGGGATTTTTAACTTAATACTTCCCAAATTTCGGTCTACATCACCCAAATCATCAAAATTCCCTCTATATTCAAAATCCCTATGTGGCCGAATATGTCCTCTCCTTAGCTGATTCTCATACCTCTCTCCCCTATGTGTACGGAACGCACCACCACAGTTAAGATCATCTTCAACTTCATCTGCAGAGTTTCTAGCAACACTCTCCTCCTTCCTAACTTCTTTACCTTTTTTACTACGTCCCCTATCAGACCTAGTCTCTAATTTTTCAATTCTAGTCATTAGCTCACTAAACATAAATTTCATCTATTGTTGTATTCTCGAAAGCCCATCTTCTAAGATTTCACCCTTCTTCTGTGGCACGCTGTTAGAATACATTATTTCTTTTTTTAAAAACCTGCATGAAAATCATTAGCAATAAAAATAACACCTCACACACTCGTGTTTCACACAAATTTATAGATTTTTCACTCTAATATGCTTCCTACGCCTTTTTCCACTCAAATTGCCTTTCTTTAGTTCTTGAAATCACTTAGCAACAATTCAGAAAAGCAACCAAATACATAGTGAATTTATAATAAGAAGCAAGAAATTTACGAAACTAACAAAACAAAACTACAATGACAAATTCACGAGTAGCAATGCAAAGTTGTGCAAGTAATATGATAATTCGAAGACGCGAAATAAACTAAATGGAAGCAATGTTATTAAGGAGATTTACTATCCAAACTGAAAATTAAATCAAACAATGATAGAACCTGAAAATAAAATAAAATAAAATAAAGAGCAACATAAATTCCCAATGACCAATTTTCTTTCCCTAGCTCTCGGCCAAACTCTAGAATGTTGATTTTTTTTTTGTAACAATCAAATTTTTCAAGATCAAGCCCCCTCCTTTTTCTTTTTCTTTTTGTATACCAATTCAATAATCAAGAAAAAAAATTCAACACTCTTTTTTTATGTATATATTGCGGCAAGATCAAGAATTCAACAAAAACACTACCTTATGATTTTGTGTTCAACAATTCAAGAGGATCCAAGAACTCTAATTTTTTATATATATATATGTATCCAAAACTAATCAAGAAATAAAAGACACAAATTGAAGGATATAACATGTGATTAGATCTACTCTGATACCAACTGATGCAAACCCTAGTGGAATTTAATGGAATTCGCGAACTCAAGATCTATCTAATCCAAGTTTGTTGAAAATAAGATGAGCTTATCACAATGGAAACTCCAAGACAACAAGACTATAACCAACTCAATCATAACACCTACACATGGAGACAAGCAAAAAGAGTATAAATTCACAACAAAGATTGGTCAATTCTTTGAAAAGTTGTAAGTTCAATCAAGAACCTAGATTAACAGCCAAAGATTGGCAAAAATCAGAATTTTATTAGGAAAAAAAGTGTGCTGAAAATTATTATACCCCAAGCCAAAAACCTTAATTTCTCTAATGGGTCACATATAAACCCAATTTAAATAATAATCAACCCAGGCTAAAACTAGCCCAAACTAATTAAAATAAACAAGTCTGAAGCCCAAACAAGTGTTTCCTCACAAAATAAAGAAATTTTAATAGCCAACTAATTTAATAAGACAAGTTCGGTTATTTCTACATTTTGTCTGGTAACAATAAAACGCAACTTCAAATTGATGGTTCTCTCTCGTCTTAAAGAATTAGAAGACATGCCATATACCTTTGGAGAGGTATGAAAGTCTAGACACCATGCGGTTGATGGAGTGATGGTTCATTCTTCTGATGGTGAAGCCTGGAAACACTTTAACAGTGTGCATCCTCACTTTTCAGGTGAATCAAGGAACGTGCGTCTTGGGTTGTGTACAGACGGATTCAACCTATTCGGGTCATTTGCTACTCCTTATTCGATTGACTCAGAAGAAAATTTGAATTTTCGTGTTTTCAACGATTGTCTTGTTGATGTTGACACAGAGGAGTTGAATGTTGTTCTGAGCTCTACTAGTGGAAAAAAGAATGTT
>Ga0325405_1007569_pt1 | contig 10931 bp, 6 predicted proteins | sample PopdelMetagenome_21_FD_205663 | JGI IMG/M metagenome (GOLD analysis project Ga0325405, IMG submission 205663) | Populus deltoides microbial communities from Bellville, Georgia, United States - Xylem-Control-R2 | ecosystem: Host-associated > Plants > Phyllosphere > Stem > Wood/Secondary xylem...
CGTTATGGAGAAGCTCATTATCGACATCATTATTAATTATTATTTTTTTTTATTGAGAAGAGTTTTGCATGCCTCTTGCGTACTGTTTACTTAAAAAATTAGGATGGCAGTGAAGAGGGTAAACACCAGCATCCTGTTTTGATTTTAAAACAAAGCAAATTAGAGCTAGCAAAATACTTGAAAAAAGACTGGTAAAAAATAAAATAATTAATCATTTAACACTCCTTTCACCTTATTCTTAAGATTTTATTTGGCATTTTAGTTCAACCATAAAATTTATTTAAAATAAAATAATTAATTATTAAACAGTGTTTTCAACTAATATTTATTTTTAAAATTTAAATTAATATTTTTGAGATTACATGAAGAAAGGGAGAAGGAAAATGGCAGAGAAAAACCTACACTCAATTATTTTATTTTGCTGGTAAAGAAAGCAAGGAACCGTTTTCTTTTCCCTTGGGAGGCCTTGAACAAGAAAATCACCCTCCTTCAAAAACAATCCCATTATCCTTTTTACTACAAAACAAAACTACAAAAATAAATAAAGTAGGCAGCGATGGGTACTACCACTTCTGCGAGGTAACAACAACTATAAAAAGGGAAAAACACGCACACACACACACAGCATCCACTTTTTCTCAGATCACTTTCTTGGTAAGTATTATTTTCTTCTCAGAATCTCTAAATTTTCTCGAGAAAATACAATCCTTGTCTTAGCCAGATCTTTAAAATTCCCCAAATTCTTGCCGCACATATCGTTGTCACCCCATACTCTTTCTCTCTCCCCCCCTCCTACTTTATTGTTGTTGTTGTTGTTGTTCTTTCTCTCCAAAGTCTATTTTTTTTCCCGTTAATTATTTCAAAAACTTTACCTTCTTCTCTCTTTCTCTCTCTACTTCCTTTCTCTTCACTTTCTCAAGATAATGCAGTTTCGTGATTTGCAAACCCTAGTTTCCCTTCGCTGATTAATGGGGTTTTCTTAGATTTTTAAGTAACATCTTGGTTTGCTCGGTTGCTAAGTAGATTGGGTTACAAAAGATATCTTTTCTTTTATTTTGCTTTTCAATTTTGAGGCATTTACTGAATCATTTAGAGTGGTCTTTCAGTGTTCTGGGTTTTTTTTTTTTTTGACAAGGAAGAGTCTTAGGTCACTTTAGTTGGTGAATTTTGACTGCGAACTTGAAAGAAAAAGGGGGGGTCTTTTTTTTTCTTTCCTTATATTCGTTTGGTGGGTTATAATATTTGATTGAGATTGTTAGATCATGGATCATGTGATTGGTGGCAAGTTTAAGCTTGGGCGGAAGATCGGTAGTGGGTCCTTTGGTGAACTTTATTTAGGTATGCAAGTTTTAGGGTTTATTTAGTAGCGTTCAAAGTGTTTTGATCACTCTTTCCTTTTTTGTCTTTAGATGGGTTTTTGATTTTTTTTTTGTTCTTTATTTGTTTGCAGGTATTAATGTACAGAGTGGAGAGGAAGTGGCTGTTAAGTTGGTAGGTTTTACATCTTTAGCAATTATCTGCAATTCTTTCTTATAGATTGTTATTTCTTCATTCGTGCATTCCTGGATAGTAGTTAACTGTCATGTTTTGATATACTAGATCGCTGATGATCGTGTTTGTTTCCATCTGTTTGAAGTAGCAATTTATAGTTGATGATAGGGAATTTGCTGCTTCTTTTTTTTTCCTCCAAATGCTTTTTTGGTTTTGAGAAATTTAGATAGTTACTTAGATGGATTGTGAATTTTGTTATCCAAGTGGAGGACTTCTTCTTGGTGTCTTAGTAGCTAGTTAATGTTTTCCTCAATCAATTCATTATATTTATGTTACCAAATGATGCTCTCAGTGGCAATGCTAAATGCTTCCCTCTACTATGTTCTTAAAACAAAAGGATCCCTGAATAAAAAGTCGTTAAGTTTTCTGTTTTTGGCTGGTGATTCCTTGTACCCTGGTCCTACTAGCTTTTGACCGAGGTCTATTTTCACTGGTTGGAAACATCAAATATTGTATTTTAGATATTGGAAGCTTCTAATTAGTGACGCTTTTGGTCATTTTGTGTACATGTAGAAGAATAATTCTATTCATTTGATTATGTACTGTTACTGTGAGCAAAAGATATTGTAAAAAGTTTCCAGTTTGCAGTCGGTGTGTTCTTGAGCGTTGCACTTTCCATTTCCATGTTATACCATATTGAGGGAAAAAGCCTGCTGTTTAATTAAGCCTGCTCTAAGGTTGTTTTGACTGGATGTTTTAATATGAAATTCTGACCTTTTCTGTTCATTTAAATCTGAGGATCTAATCTAGTAGATTCATGTATTATGTCCTTTTTTATATATATGTTATAATATAGTGCAATTTGCACTTTTGATTTTGTAGCTGATACATATTCTTATGATATTCCCAGGAATCTGTGAAAACCAAGCACCCCCAGCTTCATTATGAATCAAAACTATACATGCTACTTCAAGGAGGAAGTAAGTTTCTTTTTTTTCTTCCTTTTTTTTTCCTTATTGTTAGCTGATATGTTTTTTTCTTCGCTTGAGCAAAAGTCAATTTATTTATTTATTTTTTTCTTCATCCTTGTGAAGCGGGTATTCCTCATCTCAAATGGTTTGGTGTTGAGGTTGATTACAATGTCATGGTTATTGACCTTCTTGGACCAAGTCTTGAAGACTTGTTTAATTATTGCAATCGGAAGTTATCTTTGAAAACAGTGTTGATGCTTGCAGATCAATTAGTAAGTATGCCCATTTTTAAGAAAGGCCTGCCTTTTTTATTAGGATATCAATTGTTAAGAACACATGCTTTTTTAGTAGCTGCTATACTCAGTGTTCTTTCACATTCCTTAATGTAGATAAATAGAGTTGAATATATGCACTCACGGGGTTTTCTTCACCGTGACATCAAGCCTGACAACTTTTTGATGGGTTTAGGGCGCAAAGCAAATCAGGTATGTTCCTTTTTCCTTTTTATGTTCAATTTAAATAGAATTGTTAGATATTGCAAAGGTGTGAGCTTACTAGTTCATAGTCGAGGGGACAATGTAAATATGTCAATGGGAAAAACTTCTTTGCAATTTAGAGGTTTTAGATTTGAAGTTCGTTGGCAATAGGAAAAAAATGAGGCCTTTGCCATTTGAGCAGCACTTGTCAGTTTTCAATCCTCAAATGAGGTTGACTTGCTAAGTCAGTATTCAATTTGCACTCTGTTACTGAATGTCTTAGCGGTGTCAAAATCTATCTTATATCTGATATGCATATGCAGTTTGGTTTTATTACTTAACATATATCTTAGGATGCCCTAATAGTTATCACGGATTGTTTTCTTGCTACACCCTCTCTGAAACACAGGTCTACATTATTGACTATGGCCTTGCAAAAAAGTACAGAGATCTGCAAACACACAAGCATATACCATATAGGTAAAGTGTTGTTTTTCTTATGTTTCTGGATCCTGTATCAATACCATTTTTGAAACCCTGGTTTGATGATGAAATTTATTCCCCCTCCAAGCTCTTAGATCTTGCCCTTTGTTCATTGATAGCCAATTGGGGCAAAAATGAAGTATATTATGTTTTAATGTGCATGCTCATGGTTTTGTTATAATGCAGTATTCAGGAGTACCAAGGACATGCTTACCTAGGATAGAGTCCTAATAATTTGTGAGGATTCATTCTTTTGTGTCTGGGACCTAGCCATGTTATAGTCTATTTCGAAAAGTAAAAGGAAAGAAAATAGCCAGGAAAGAGTTGGCAATTTGTTGTTTTCTCCCCAGAAGAAAATGGAGGTCTTGGAACTGAGACTTTGAATTGAGAGCAGGATCAAACATGAATAGTTTACTGTGTTTCTTATCAGCTCAAGCATACTTTTGTATATCGGATGTTTTATTATATTTCAAATTAAAAAAAGGTCTGTTAGGAAGGAGCTTGCAATTTATTGTTTTTCTCCTAGAAGAAAATGGAGATCTTGGAACAGAGATTTTAAATGTTCAATGAATCTTAAGAGCAGAATCACACATGAATAGTTTACTGAGTTTCTCATGGAGTACCTGTGAATCTAATCAGTTCATGTGTACTTTGTTTGATCAGTTGTTGTTGAGTTTGACAAGTACGATCATAAAATTCCAGCTACTTTTAATCATAGAGTACTTGTGAATGGAAGCCTGACAAGTTTGGTAAATAAACAATGCAAAAAAAAAAAAAAACTGGTTTCGTGAGTTGAATCTAGAATTAATGTTGCTGGCAAGAGCCTAGTTGTCCATGCATATTCAGCTTGCTTCTATCATCAAGGTATAAAGCTGCAATTCAGGGAAATCTTCTGCTTGGTATGTTTCCCTTCAAAAAAGGGCAGTGCTAAGAATGCTGCTTACTTTTGCAGAGTTGCTTGGGCAAATATCTCTCGCTATTGTTTTTATGTCTTTAAGCCTGTTTTCCTGGGAGCATTCAATGCCACCATGTATCATGTTTTTATCTGTACATGTTATCGTGCATTTTGTTGCACATCTTTCTCTGATATACTGATGTAATGATGATATCTCACCTCCTCCCCTTTTCAAGCCTCTTTCCATTGTCTATCATGATATATGTAATGAGTTTTTGTTACAGGGAAAACAAGAATCTCACAGGCACGGCTCGCTATGCTAGTGTTAATACTCATCTTGGAGTTGGTGAGTGAACTGATTGTAACTGTAAGATGACTATTGGATGTTGCTAGCACATTTTCAAATCTTTATATTTGATCTTATTATTATGCCATTCTTACTTGCAGAGCAAAGCAGAAGAGATGATCTGGAATCCCTTGGTTATGTGCTTATGTATTTTTTGAGGGGAAGGTTAAGAACTTACTCGACTTGCTTTACCCTCCTATTTGTAAATCTTAATATGTGTTTGATCCTTTTTCTTTTGGTGATTTCTCTAGTTCAGCCTTCCATGGCAGGGCTTGAAAGCTGGTAATAAAAAGCAGAAATATGACAAGATCAGTGAAAAGAAGATGCTTGTTCCTATAGAGGTACAATCATTTGCTTTTGCAAGCTGCTTGCTCCAAGCACATGTTTTTCATGGTGTAGCATATGATACACAGCCACAATGGGGAGAATTATTGGTGTACAAGGATACCAGTTTGGTGTTTAAACAATTAGTTTGCCTTAATAAATGTTTTAAATGATTATCATGCTGGTGGAATATGAAGTATAGTGGTTACTTTGCAGGTCCTTTGCAAGAACTATCCTTCAGAATTTACATCTTACTTTCATTATTGCCGTTCACTGCGGTTTGAAGACAAACCTGATTATTCATACCTGAAGAGACTTTTCCGCGACTTGTTTATTCGAGAAGGTTTGTTCATGCTCCAGAATCTTTGATGCTTTTAATTACTATTCAATTGTTATTTTTATTTTAAATATGTTGCTGGGGTTCTAAATTCAATTGTTAGTTTAGGGGTCCTGCCAAATTTTATAACCTAATATAGGTTTCTAAACTGTTGCAGGGTATCAGTTTGATTATGTTTTTGACTGGACCATATTGAAGTACCCGCAGATTGGTTCAAGTTCTAGATCACGAGTTAGTATACCTTAATTTTTTGGTGACTGATTTCAGTAGGAAAAAATATTTTTAACGAGTCTCTCTCCAATTATTCTTGATTCCGTGTCTTCTTTTAACAGCCAAGTGGCAAACCAGCTGTATACCCAGGGCCATCTGCAGAAAGAGTGGAACGGCCATCAGGTCTGTTCTGATTATTAGTTAACAAACAATTTTTTTCTTTAATTTTTTGATCCAAGTGAACTGCTGATGAATGCCTGGACATTATATCTGAAGTGTTGATGGGTAATTCATTTGTTGCTTGTTTTGCTATTCCCTAGTATAGATTAATATTTAGCATGACATTCATGGTACTATTTTGTTGCCCCCTCACTTTTGACAAAAAGAGATTCCTGGGCTACTTTCTCGTTGAGACAATTTTATTTTTATCCAGTAGGCCAGGAAGTCCGAGACAGATTCTCTGGTGGAGTTGAGGCATTTGCTCGAAGGAATAGCTCTGGACATGCTTTGCACAGCGATCAGTCCAGGCACAGGTCCTCAGATGATGCGCCATCATCCAAGGATGTGGTGAGTATTGCAAGAGAAATTATGTACCTTTTAATTTTGGTGGAGTTGGTCGCCCTTTTGCCCTGGATTTTAGCTTCACTTCTCAACTGCCTGCTACTTTTCTTCTATCCCCATCCCTTCTACAGCATCCCGATTCAGAAAGGCCCCGTTCGTCATCTCGAAATGGAAGCACTTCAAAGAGGGCTGTCATGTCAAGCAGCCGGCCAAGCTCTTCTGGCGAGCCTAGTGAGAATCGGTCAAGCCGGCTGGTCTCAAGCAGTGGTCGCCTGTCAACAGCCCAGAGGGTTCAGCCTGGGTTTGAGTCAAAATCATCTTCTTTTACTCGTGCTTCAGCCACAAGTGGTGGTCGTGGCAATGCACTTAGGAGCTTTGAACTCCTGTCTATTGGCACAGGAAAGAGGAAATAAGCGCTGGACCTGTCTGGCAAGAAGATTTACTTGTGCAAGGGGTCAAAATTCCCTTGTGTATTTGTATCAGTGTTGGGACTCCAATGGTGTGTCGCCAGTTACTGTATATTCATACCCACCATTAGGTTTCCATCACAGCAAAAGATCAGGGACTCCTCTCCTTGGAAGACTGGGACTCGTCTTGTATCCATCTCTCTGGAGGATTGGCAATACAAAGGCAAGCGGACTCAATTCTTAAAAGAGAATAATCATTTCAGGGTAGGAATTGTTCATATATTTGAGATGCTTTTAGCTCTGATAAATACTCAAATTTTTCTGGAAAAAAAAATTACAACTTCCGCAAAGAGACCGGTATGAACTCCGGCCATCCTCTCTACTATATATATACATAATCTTAGCTGTGGTTCAGGCAGAGGTCGATTCAACAATGGAGCGAAAAATGCAATAAAATGGAATAGAATTCTTTTTTATTTTCTGATGCTGAACTCATTTAAACTGTTCTGTTCAAAATAAAGTAACAAAAATAAATAAAAAAATCGTAATTTTATAAATAAACAAAATGCTGGGCATTTAAACGAAGCTTTAATATGATGCTTTTGAGTGTTTGTCATGTTTGTCAGATTTCCCTCTGGGGTTCAAAATGAAGGGATTTCATTCAAGTACATTTTGAAAATGGCAAAAATATGATTTATTTAATATTATTTTTTCTAGCATGACGTCGTTATCCACATAACATGAACCTCATCTTTTGCACGATAGAGGAGTCTTCTAGCAAATTCTAAATACCAAAGTGTTTTTCTTTCTTTAATTTCATGGTGTGGATCTTCTGCTGCTGCTACCTTCTTCTGTCTTTTCATCTTTGCTCGACCACCAGAGTTATGTTCTTATATTTTTAATTATTTAATATTCTTATCCAATTATTTGCATAAAAACTAAAAAAAATAAACGACAATTATTTGCTCAAAAATAAGTTTTGAGGGGATTATTTAATATCTTATATATTTTTTTAATTTAAACAACCTTTTTTCAATCATAAAAATAAACGAACTGAAAGTAGCCTATAAAAATTAATAAGAACCCAATTTGGTGGATTTTGATGACGTTGAATAATTTCTGGATTTTAATATTTTATGCTTTTTTAATGTCTTATTTTTAAGTTTTTTTATAATTAATAAATAATAGCTAGTTTGTGTGTGTTATTATTAACCCTTTTTTATCATTTTAAATTGCTCTCTTTTTATCATATATTGTGACATAAATATAAATGAAAATTACATACATAAACGAAAATCTTATTAGTTTTTTTTCCTGAAAGAGTAAGACAATAACTCTATAAATTAATAACTAACTAAGGTTCAATTTATTAATTCGATGAGTTTCGATGTAATTTAATTATTATTTTTATTTCAATATGTGTTTCTTGGAATTTTGATGGTCAAAATAAGTTACATTATATAGTTTAAAAATAATTTCAATAGGTTATTCTATCTTATTTATAGTTTATGTGGTGCATAAATAAGAAAAAAAAAAAGGTTAAAATATATTTTCGGATTCATTCTAAAAAATAGTCTACTCGTGGAATTTTGATAGAAATATTGTATTGTATTGGCACTTGTGAAAGGGATGGTATTGAAATGTAAAAAAATCAAAATCTATGAATTTGATTGATATACTAATTAAACAGAGCGATTTTCCTGATTGGAATCTAATTTAATGGCAAGCCATTAATTTATTATCGCGCGCCTCGAGTAGATTATATATAAAATTAAGATGATCTGCATGAAGTCCCTGCCAGAACTGGTATTGAAATAAGTTTACAAGATCTAATTAACTGTGCTTACTAAATTAATTGCTCTGTGTGCTAATTAGTTAATGCAATCAATAATTGTAAGCATTATCTGGAGTGAATAAATGACCAAAAAAAAAAAAAAACACGATGTGGCATAATTATTTGCTTAATTATATGTACATATAATTTACTCCTAGTTAACAGCTTTAATTATATATATATATACACACACACACGTTCTTACAGAGCCAACAATTCCTAAGATCACCCTTCTATTATAATTAAATCCCATGCTAATTAATTATAAAATCAATGTTTTGATTTCATTCTTGAAAGGATATATATCTTATGAGTAGATTCTAGGCATTAAGTAGTTATTTTCAAAAAATAAAATAAGATGACGGTGACAATTAAAGAAAAAATGGAAACTTCATGAAATCTTGATAATCTTTTTTGTTTAAAATAAAAGAAAAGAAATTAATAATTTATCAAACATAGTAAATAATAATAATAATTCCTTTAAAGACACAATAGTGAAAACAATGAACTCTTGTGCATTTTCATATTATGAACAGAACGATATTCCCTTGTGTTTTATAGAAGATCTTCAACAAATTAAGGCAAATATAATATATATTCTGATTTATATATAAATTCTCTTTAATGCTCTGGATTGTGATCCCTTTTTAGCTTTTGCACGTAGATTTCTTCAATAAAATCACGATCCTCCTTTCTAAGTGTTCCTACTTCCACTAATTCCCTTCCTTGATTAACCCCCTCGATCCCTCCTCCCTTGTAGTTTATGATGTCGAAAATGTTAATTAGCATCAATTTACTCAAAATCTATGCTACATAGCTTTTGCAGATACAAAACACATTAATGGCATGCCTGCTCATCGTATTACCATAAATGTACTGAAACAAATTCCCTATAAATACATGCATTAATCCTGGGACCCAAGATATACTTGTACTGAATTCTCTCTCTCCCCTTTGCAAAGTCTCTTCACAGCATCAAGTCTTTTCAGTTTTCACTGTCATAGTCGAGAATATGGCTGGATTTGGTTGGAGCTTAAGGCATGGCAGCACACTTGGTTCTAAAAGGCCGTTGCTTCCTTCACAAATCGCTTGTCGAATATGTGACCATGTGTTCACGAGTGTACAAGCTCTCATAGAACATATTGAATCTCACATGGTAGAGGATGTCGAGACTGCGAGATGGAAAAATGGTCTCAGCTTTTCCTCCTCCCGTGCAGATCCTCTTGTCAATCCTTTCAGTTTTGGTCCTTCTACTCCTTCTCGTTCACCACAAACTGGTTTCCTTGGCCACAGTCGCTATAATTTTCTTTCTTCGACAGAGAGAAACCCTGCCTTCAGTCCCAGCACCCCACAAAATATTGCTTCGGCACAACCAACTATTAGAACTCCACAATCACAACGTTCATCGTTGGCTAGGAACAAGTACACAGTTGGGTCACAACATGTTCCCTTTGCCTTGCCAACACAGCCCAAGCTGGTGATGGAAGAGCCTCACAGTATTGATCGCACCAGGCCGTTTCTTCGACAATTGGAGAGACCGTTCTCCTCCGGAGGTAACCATGGGAAGAGATCACATGCGGAGACGCTGGATTTGACTTTGAAGCTGTAGTAGAGCTTGAAGAGGGAGGGATCGATACAAGGGTTTTACGGCAAAACCCTAACGATCAAGTTTGTAGGGACATGCATGTTATTTTATGTAATTTTATTTGAAATAAAAAATAAAACACTTAATCCTCCATGGGGTGATTAATTATACCATGTTTTGTTTTTTTGTTTCTTTTTAATCAATTAATTATTTTGTTAATTTCTGTCATTATGTAGAGGAGAAATTACTCCACTCCTTGTTCTCCATGCGGTTATTGGTCATAGATGCAATGAAGTATACTCTAAAATTAAATAATTTTATAAGCTCAAAATATGTAACTTAATTATGGATAAAAAAATATTTTTAAACATGTCTGATTTTTCAAAGAGAAGGACAGGAATTAATGTAATGATTATTGTTGAGATTTTTGGAATATATATTACGCCAGATTTGCATTAATTATTTGTAAATTAAAATCTTCCAAGGTTATCCTATAAGTCAAACATACTCTTAAACAAACAAACTCATAATTAAAAGTTAATCTCTCCAATTAAATAAATAGATCATATTTAATCCATCAATCGATAAATTAACTGAAGATCCATTGATAGATTATCTAGCCAACTTAATTTGATTTAACCAAAGAGATCCATCAATTAAAAATAACTGGATTGGATTATATCAATGACCGTCTATAAATTTATATTTAATTTTATATTATCTAATTTCATCCATTTTATCTCATTTAATTTAGCTGAGAAAACAAATTATGGCCAGCAAATGATGTTATTATTTTTAAAATAAAAAAAGAGTTGAATTATTAGTGGTGGTTATTAGAATAATGAGATTCCGTACAATCTTCGATTGAAGATTTTGAAGGCCATCCAATCATAGCTTAATTTCTCTAAGCCATTACCGGACATCAGTTAGTGGCGTGACTAGATTATCTGTGTGGTCCTGTCCTAGATTTATTATTATTATTTTAAACAAAAATAAATAAATTTTTAAAAA
>Ga0325405_1007576_pt1 | contig 10929 bp, 8 predicted proteins | sample PopdelMetagenome_21_FD_205663 | JGI IMG/M metagenome (GOLD analysis project Ga0325405, IMG submission 205663) | Populus deltoides microbial communities from Bellville, Georgia, United States - Xylem-Control-R2 | ecosystem: Host-associated > Plants > Phyllosphere > Stem > Wood/Secondary xylem...
TTTCTTTATTTTTATTATTTCAGAATATTAACCAAATGACAGGAAAAAAAAAACCTCTTTAATGACAGAAGAACATGAAGGTATTTATTATAATAAAATAATAAAAACGAGATTTAATTAAATCTCTTTATAATAACTGCTGTTGTTATTTTTTTTAAAAAAATTAATTAATTGAGCTATGTAATGTAAGTTAGCAAGCCAAAATAGGGTAGAATCTTGACCTTAAGAAGGACCAGGGGGAAGCAGGACGGAAAACTTCACGTGGAACTAAGCTTTGAACCCAGCCCATTCAACCGAGTCCAAGAAGCCATGCCCTTGTGGCTTGTATCAATTCCACACATTCAAGGTCATTATAGAAACGAACATCAATCTACCCCATTAGCTTGACTTCTCAAGTTATTGCCTTTTCAATGTCAGCTAAGAGCTGGTGCATATGGGGTTGTCACTTGTTTTCCTTTTCAATAGGGGTTAAATTCCATTGCAACACTGACCCGTTTGGCTCCTTTGACTATTTTAGCTGATGTCGTCGGTGTTGCTGCCATGGGAGTGTTGATCCTTGAGAATTTACCAGAGAAACAAAGATGGAAGCTTTCTACGAGTGTGAACTAGCAACATCATACTATAATTAGTTAAACCAGTAACAGCCGATAAGCCATCCAGTGCGTTTAAAAGAACAAGGTAGACCAAGAACACCCCTGCACCGATAATAGCAATGAAGGCATTTGCAAAAGGGTTGGATTGAGAGGATAAAGGCCCGGACTTGGCTATGATAATGCCATCTCGAAAGCCCTTTTTTTTTAAAAAAAAAAAAAAAATAGAAGCTCAGTTTATTTGTTTACAAGTCGAAAGAGACGTTGGCGTTTTAATCAACGTTGGAAAACGTGGCAATGACTTATTGGGTGGTTGATTTGGGTCCACCGGAATATTCGAAAACGGAAATTGCAAGGAGACTACTGCGAGTTAAAAGAAAATAAAACCCTCTTATAGAGCAACAGAGAGCAGAGAGAATGGTGAAGAATTAATTAATAAAAAAAGAAGAAGAAAAGGATTGAAATGAGGAGAGTGGGATGCGATTATCGATGCCTTCTGATACCAGCCGCACTCGCATTCTTCTATATCCAGGTAGGCCACTCACTGGCAGTCTTCTTATCCTCTCTCGCAGATCCAATGAAAACAATTGGAACTTTTGTGTAATTTTCAGATGCGGTTATTTGTTACGCAATCAGAGTACGAGGATCGGCTTGCTGCTGCCATTGAATCAGAGAATCATTGTACAAGTCAATCACGTTTGCTTATTGATCAGATTAGTATCCAGCAAGGCACTATCGTTTCTCTTCAAGGTGCTGCTGCTCATCTCTCTCTCTCTCTCTCGACAATTATTGAATTGGATTGGAGCTATTTATTATTTATTTATTTTATGGAAATAATTTCAGAACAAAATAAACGACAAAGCGAAGAGTGTAGGCAGCTCAAGGCGCTTCTTGAAGATCTTGAAAGTATGTTTTTTTATTACTTACTGGAACTTCTACGCAAGCTCTCTTCATTCACTCTTTCGGTTTCGCTCTTCAGTTTGCTACTAATGGTGCCTGCCAACTTTTATTTTATTTTAGTACATAGAAATTTGGTCTTAGGTTGCAAAATGCGAACCCAGACCACCTTATGAATTTTGTTCCTGTGGAAAAGGGGAAGCGAGAAATTTGAAATATGTGCAAGTTCTTTGTTGTGTGTGGGTATTAAAGAACCAAATTGTTTTGCAGAGTTGAAGGTTAATTTTGATGATGTTTTACCTTTTGTTCTCCTTTCCTTGACATCAGCATTGATTACTGTCAGTTACTGTCTATCTAGGTTTTCTTTCGGGCAGTTTACATTTGCTGTTAACGGTTAATTGTTTTCAGTGTTAACGGAAACATTATCAGAAACTTAGAATGTTCTTTATGCTAATGTTGCAGGAAAAGGCCTTAAAAAACTGGTTGATAAGGTACAGTTCTTGAACCGTGGATAATTTCTGAGTTTTCCTCGTTTCTTTGTTTTTGTTTTTCTTCTTATACCTGTTTTGCCGTGACTGTTTGTTTTCAAAAACGTTTTTGGAAAAAAATTGAATTTATTTTTTATTTTTTTCTTTGTTTCAAATCAATATTTTTTTAGTGTTTTTACATCATTTTGATGTACTGATGTAAAAAATAATTTTTAAAAAATAAAAACAAAATAATTTTGATATATTTTCATGCAAAAAAAAAAAAACATTTAAAAAACAACCGTTACCATACTCTCAAACATCCCCAATTGGCAGATTATAGAAGCTATTTCCACCTCTTCTTGCAGGTACCAGTGGCAGCAGTTGTGATCATGGCATGCAATCGTGCTGATTATCTAGAACGGACAATTGAGTCTGTTTTGAAGTATGTTTTATGTTCATGTAGTTTGTTTTCTACTGCATTGAACTCAATCCTACACACTAGCTGACTGGTTTTCTAAGTTTACAGGTATCAAAGCTCCGTTGCTTCAAAGTATCCACTTTTTGTATCTCAGGTACTGGCATTAGTTTTTTTTCCTCCCTCCTTTGTTGAAATGCAAATTAGGTTTGGTTGCGAGCATGGCTTGTGCACCTATTGTCCAATAGATATGTTGCATAAGAAACCAGATAGCTATTCCGATTTTCTTTTAGTAACAATTTTTTTCTCTCCAAATTTTCAGGATGGAACAGACCCAAATGTTAGAAGCAAGGCTATGAGTTATGATCAGCTAATGTACATTCAGGTAAACTGTAATCTATGTATTTTTGTGTATGCATGTAAGGTTATCATCTGCTATGATAACCTTGGTGCATGTATAATGTTTGTAAATTTGTGGTATGTCAAGCCATGCTTTGAGGACTTTTCACATTCCACTTGTAATGCTTGATTTCATTGGCTTCTTTTTTGTTCATTTGCAGCACTTGGATTCCAAACCAGTACATACAGAAAGGCCTGGGGAATTGATTGCATATTACAAGATTGCAAGTAATGATTACTTGTGTAATAGCTTTCTTCTGAAAGATACTAACCTATAGATATCTCTTCCACAGGGCATTACAAATGGGCAATGGATCAATTATTTTACAAGCATAATTTCAGCCGAGTAATTATACTTGAAGGTTGACTTCTTTTCTCCCCTCCATATTCACTTGGGTGTGTGTGAGAAATAAAATGCTAAAGTGTTGCTTCTCAAACAGATGATATGGAAATCGCTCCTGATTTTTTTGATTACTTTGAGGCTGCAGCAGCTCTTCTTGACAAGGATAAGTACGTTTTTTTCTTTCTTTCTAGTTCCTGCACATTAAATTTTAATATAAAAAAGCAGGGGATCTTAGGCTTTTGGCAAGCTAGTTTCATTCTCATTTGGTTTCCAACATGTTAGGTCCATTATGGCCGTTTCCTCATGGAATGACAATGGACAAAAGCAGTTTGTGCATGATCCTTGTAAGTTCATTTCTTATTTACTTCCCGTGTACTACCACCTCTCACTCTAAAATGTATCCATGTGATGACCAATTTAACTTTCAATGAGCTAAAGCAAGAACCTTGTGAACTACCTAGTTTTTTCTGATCTGCTATTTAATGTATTCTGCAGACGAACTTTATCGGTCAGATTTCTTTCCTGGACTTGGGTGGATGCTGACTAAATCAATTTGGGACGAACTATCCCCTAAATGGCCAAGAGCATATCCTTTTTCAATTGTATATATTGTTTTGAAGTCAGGCTTTTATAGTGTGAGCCGAGGCATTTTACTAACATTTCCTTGACAAAAACCCACTTACTGGGATGATTGGTTGCGATTGAAGGAGAATCATAAAGGTCGACAGTTCATTCGTCCAGAAGTGTGCAGAACATATAACTTTGGCGAGCATGTATGTATGACTATCTATATACTACTGCACTTGTTGGTTTCTTTTTAGTTGTCTGGATGCATCTCCGCTTCAGGCATGCATACATATTAAGCAATTGTTGATTAATATTAATGCATTAAGGACTGCTTAGGCAGAAGCTTACAAATCAGTTAATCATTCATTGGAAAACATGTAGGGGATTAAGTGAAAGAAAGTTTATTTTCATAATATCAAAAATCACAAGGTTGATGCAATGAAATGGCACCAAATATCATAGGCCAGTTGTCTATACCCACTAATTGACTGTGGATGTATGATCACAGGGCTCTAGTATGGGGCAGTTTTTCCAACAATATCTCCAGCCTATTAAGCTGAACGATGTAAAGGTATTACGTATTCCACATCTTTCCCCTAGTTGAAGTTTCTGCATGTATAATGCATATCGTTAAATTATAATAATGAATTTCACTTTTGCCTCTTCTTCAAAAGGTTGATTGGAAGTCGAGGGATTTAAGCTACTTGATGAAGGTAACGGACTCTTTTAATTCATGTAAAGTGAAGGAGACCTAAAATATAATTCCAGTCAATAAATTATGTAATGCTGCTCTTCTCAGGACAAGTATACAAAGCATTTTGCCAACATTGTGAGAAAAGCTAAACCTATCCAAGGAACTGATGCTGTTCTTAAGGCCTCTAATATAGAGGGTGATGTACGTATCCATTACAAGGACCAACCGGACTTTGAAAGGATTGCACGCCAGCTTGGTATTTTCCAAGAGTGGAAGGTATATCTGCTCTAACTTGGATAAAGTTGTGCAATATGGAATGAGATGAGAGAATTATTGACTTTATCATATGCTCTTGGGTATATAATTTGGATTGAGCAGTTCCTGTCATGTCACTTCAGATTTCGCGGGACATTTCACTATCCAAATGTTCAATGTTACAGTTAAAAATCCCTTCTCTGAGGGGCACTGTGTCATGGTTATGCATGTCCACTCTTATTGGATCTAATTTTCTTTCTTCAGAATCTGAATTTTTTTCATCATTTTGAAAACAATTGTGTCTCTACTTGATTTTTTCCCTTTTCATTTCTAGGATGGTATACCAAGGACATCATTTAAAGGAGTAGTTGTTTTCAGATACCAAACAACAAGACGTGTATTCCTTGTCGGCCCAGATTCTCTTAGGCAACTTGGGATCAAGGATGCTCGAAACATATGAAATGAGAGATCATGCGCTGTTAGTTCCATAGAGTTTGGTTTTTATCTTGTAGCATTGCTGACGAGCATGAGGAAGGAAGACACCATCAGATACCGAAGTAGAGTAAGTTCATGTCTATCTTTAAATTAACAGAACTCAAAGAAGGAAATGCGTGCATATTTGAGTCGTTAGAGAGGAGGTCAGGCGAAGAGATATGGCTACACACAGCCAGACACAAGCATAGTTGATCCTGAACGACATGGTGGAATCAGCTTCTATTTCAGATAGGGCTTTTCTTGACCCTTTTTGGGGTCATATTTACATCTGATCACTGTATGAGATGCCTGATTCTTATGCTCCTCGAGTGGAGTTAGCATGCGTGTCTTGTTATTGGATATAGTTCAGGAGTGCCCATGAATTTTGTAGTATTCATCGACGGCGTTGTTCTTACTAATGTTTTTCTTAACCATTACATGCCAAGTGATCATCGACTTGTGACTGTTTCTTGATGCATGGTAATATATTTTTTTATATGTATAAAAAACCGAGCTTCAGATACAACAAGCATTACAGAGTTGGAAATATAAGGCAACATATTTTTTTTTGGGATAAAAGAGAATAAAAACGTGTTTTTGTTGTAGAAAATAAAATGAAGACATAAATTAAATGTTTTTAGAGTTTTTTTAATCTGATTTTTTTTGTTTTCAAATCATAATATATAAGAAGATATATCATTTCTTTTTTCTATTTGAGATAATAAACTTATATATATATATATATATATATATATATATATATATATATTTCAAAATAAACATATATATTATGTTATGTTACTAGCATATCAACATTTTTTATTTTAAATGTAGAAAAAAAATGAAACATGGTTTTAAATGTCTTGGATCGGGCTACAGAGTTAGATCTTAATAATATTTTTTTACTAACAAATAGAAAAAACAATGTTTTCTAGATGCTGCAATGTTATTCATAGTGTAAATATTTTATGTCAATGGTGTGATTTACGGTACTATAAATCTATGTTCATAATACCTTTACAATATATTTTCCACATTTTTTAAAATATAATAATTTACGTAATGATGCATGAAATAAAAAAATGAAATAAACATTTATTAAGGATATGTCATACATTTGTTACTGTGTTCGTTGAAAAAACAATTATAGAAATCTTTAAGAGTTGTATTAAAAATTAAGGCCTTTTAAAACTAATAATAATAATTTATTTTGCGTTCCAATTTTCACATTATAAGATAATTAACAGTTAATGTAGCTATTTTTCTTTTGTTTTTCCCCTAAAAAAATAGAATTAATTAAAAAAAAAGATAAAGAAATTCAATTTTTGGATGGATCCATGGGCCTCTCTTCTGGGCCAAGGAATGCTGGCATTTTACATATTAACATCTCTAAATGACTCTCCACCCACCCAACCCAACCCAACCCAACCCAACCCCTAAAAAACCTAAAAACTACTTTCTCTTTCCTTCCCCTCTCTCTCTCTCTGCTTTCCCTCCAATAGCGAAGCAAAGCAAACAAGTAACCATGGCTGCTCCTCCTCCAAATCCAATCAACAAGCCAAGAAACCCTAAAAAACACAGTCTAAAAGACCTCAAAACCCTAGGTCACCAACTTCTCTCTTCAAGAACACACATAAACAACCTCCCTCTCCTTCTCACTTACATATCCCCTAGCTTTCCTCCTCAACATGTCCTCGAATCTCTCCTCTCTCTCCACTCCTTCTTCTCTCCTATCCTCCCCGACCTCCCTTCCTCCTCCCGAAGCCCCACCCACAACAAAGACAACGACGAGCCGGACGCTGACGTTATCTATAAAACCTGGCTTCGCTCTAAGTTCGATGAGTTTGTTAAATCTCTCGTTGATGTTGCTGTATCGCCGAAAGCTGAAGATGCTTTAAAGGTCAGTACTTTCAATTATTTATTTTTACTTCTGTAAAATCCGTATTTTTTTAATGATTTCTGCGTGTTTGATTTTTGTAGGAAGTTGTGTTGGATACACTAATGGAATTCGTCAAGACTGGAAATGGAGGGAGGTTCAATTCGGCTATTTATCACAGATTTCTTGTTAATATTGTAAGTTTTGTTCTGTTAATTTTGTGAGATTAGCGTATCTATGCTGTTAATTACTTCTATTTCATCTAATTATGGTGAAAACTATTTGCTTTCGGATTTTGTAGCGCAGATTGGCTGTTAATATTTTTGTTCATATAATTATGTGAAATTTGTGTAATTATTCTGTTACTGCTAATCATGATAAATTAGTGGAAATATACTGTTAAATATCTGTGTTAATTACATATGTTTCATCTATGCATGTCAAATTAGTTTTAATTGTAATGTTGAACAGCTGCCTGTATTCATTTTTACTTGCAGGTGCAATCTACAGAATCTTTGGATTTTGTGTTAGAGTTGCTGGCATCAAAGTATTTCAAGTACATTGATATCCGGTAAGTCTTTCTTTCGCTTTATCTTTTTAGAATGTGGAAGTGCTGATTATTAATTTTATGATTTTGCTGGTTTATGAATAATAGTTTGATTTTTGGTTTTTTTCTTTTTTGGGTTTGTGGTACAGTTATTTTACTTACATCAACATAGAAAAATTTGCTAAGAATTTGGAGGTGAAAGATATTTCTGGTAATGGTATAGATTAGTCATTTCGAAAATTTGTGTTTTTTTTGTCAGATGTTTGTTTATTTGATTTGTTTCTTTCTACTAGATGGAAAAACTGAGAGTGGTGACAAAGTTGGTGAGAGTGATTCAAGGGAAAGGTTAGTGTTGTTTATGATTGTCACATCTGGTAATTTGGTTTTTGAAAGAAAATGTTCTGTTCTGATGGTGTTACAGAGATGTGGAAATTTATTTATTCCTCTATTATTGCAGCCTGGAGCTTTCTATTTACAAGATTCATTATATAATATCAAATATCCCTCCTCTAGAAGACCCAAAACAGAATTCTGATTATGAGCTGTGGGGTGGTTCAGGTAATTGTTTGCTAGTACAAATATCAGTGTATGATCACTTGAGAGCTGCTTTATGCATGTATACAGCTCCTTCCTAACAAACACACATGGGCACACACTATTTCAGACAATTCAATGCAAGGCATCAAAAGTGGCAGATAATTTTAAAAGTTTAGCTACTTTTCTGCCCTTAGTATTTTTATTTTACAAGCTTGCTACTTTGGTGGGTTGCTGAATTTTGAGTTTAATCATTTCTATACAAATCAGGATTCTCTGTTAAAAAAGGTGAATCGAAAGGGCCTTCTCAACACCTGAAAACAGAAGACAAAGACCTTAAATCTGAGAAGCATGATAATGACGTGAGTCATCAATGATATGTTGTTGCTGAGTTTTTCATGCAATTTTTTTTTTCATATCTTATCCTAGGTAGTCTCTGATCTTGTATAATAGTCCATTATACTCTGTATAGAGCTTTATGTTTTGTGGTCCATTCAGGTTTTATCTGCTGGTAATTATGCCAGAAAGATGAAATTAAAGTTTACCAAGGCTTGGATTTCATTTCTTAGGCTACCACTTCCAATTGATGTGTACAAGGAGGTAAGGCTCTTGGCCCCACACTTGTATTGGTGCACTTATGTTTAGTTTTAAGGCTAATATCGAGTTTGGATTTCCTTTTTTTGATGCGGCAGTGGTTTATTTGAACACTGGCCTATGCATACTGTGCCCCCCCCCCCCCCCCCAACCATTCTGTTATTGTAGTGCATTATTCTGTTCTGATATGCTTGTCTTTGATGCACAGGTTCTCTCCAATCTCCATCAAGCAGTCATCCCTCACCTGTCTAATCCAATAATGTTATGGTATAGCATTACAATGGATATTTTTACCTCATGGATATGAATACCTCGTCCTACTTTTAACTGAATTGCACTTAATTGCGCAGTGACTTTTTGACAAGATCATATGATATTGGAGGTGTTGTCAGTGTCATGGCCCTTAGCAGTCTCTTCATCCTCATGACTAAGCATGGTTTAGAATATCCCAACTTCTACGAAAAACTGTATGCGCTCCTCTTACCTTCCATCTTTATGGCGAAACACAGGGCAAAATTCTTTCAGGTAATGTCCATACGAACATAAATCAATGTGATCTGTGGAATTAGTTCAAGTGCATATTAAGTGAAATCAAAATTAGCTGTTAAGATAGTTGCATGTGATACCTACATGCTATGGATTGATGACAGCTTGTATTCATCTTTACATATGCTGATTGGTAATATCATGCTTTATGTTTGGGTTTATTTAAGGTGATTTGATGATCATATAATTTTTGAAAGTTCAAACGAAAACATTAAGTATATGTTACGCTCAATGGCCTTGAATTTGATAAACACCCCACCCCCTATAAACAAGATTTATGAAATCAGCCCAAGATGTCACAAAATAATACTGGAATATGCTGATAAATTTCGATCTTTTTTAATACAATCTGATGATGTGCATTTATCTTGCTGTAGCTTCTTGATTCTTGTCTAAAGTCACCACTTCTCCCAGCATATCTGGCTGCTGCTTTTGCTAAGAAATTGAGTAGACTGGCACTTGTAGTCCCTCCTTCTGGAGCATTGATTATTATTGCATTGATTCACAACCTCCTCAGGAGACATCCTTCAATCAACTGTTTGGTGCAACAGGTACCCATACATTCTAATATTTTAATGAAGACTGTCTTCACTGATTTATCAGTTATTTGTTTGAGCGGGATGGCATGTATTCTGCATTCGATTAACAGTTGCATGCACCTCATAATTTTTTTATTAGAAATTGTCTGGAATCTACCTTCATTATCACTTTATCAGGGTGATTGTCTGGAGAGCATAGAAAGATGTTTTTACCTTTTCTTCATTTACTGTAAGAGATGATGTCTCTGTATGGTTTTATTGGAGAAGAATTGTCAAGCATGTCATGTGTATTTATGGTATTTTTTTTCAGGAAGACAGGAATGATACTACAGACAACAATTCCGAAGCAGAAGGGGGAGATAATGAAAATGAATTTGGGGCTAGCACAAATATTGCAGCCAGAAAAGCTGGCATCGATCATTTTGACAATGAGGAAAGCAACCCCTTAAAGTCCCATGCCTTGGGTAAGTTTTGCACATGTATGTTTTTGAAGGCGGGCATAACTTTGTCCTTGTATTGACAATAATAATTTTCAAACAGGAAGCTCTCTATGGGAAATTGATAGCCTTCGTCACCACTACTGCCCTCCTGTTTCAAGGTGTGCATACATCTTGGATGCTTGTTCATCAAGTGTGCTGTACTTTTATGCCTCCTGATGTCTGATTTGTTGCATGATTAGGTTTGTCCAGTCACTTGAGAATGACTTGACAGTCAGAGCCAAAACCACTGAAGTTAATGTTGAGGATTTTAGTTCTGGCTCATATGCGACCATATTTGGAGAGGAGGTAATGTTTTGAGTTATCCTCAAATTAGCATAAATTTATTACGATTGATGTATGATCTGACTGCAAATGAAATAACCAGTGTTGTGTCATTTTAGTTCCAAACAAATAATGGGATCAATTTTGACTCATTTGGCTCAGTTTAGCATTAGAAATATGCTGTGGTGAATGTTCTTAACATCCAAGTATTTTAGATTAGATATCTTTATGTTATGGAGGAAGAGTAACCATCTTAACCTCGCTTCATTGCATCTCTTTGGGATAGTAACAAAAATAACGGGAATTTTTCTCATGTTGGCGAGGGGGTAGTGGATCATGTGTTTGCACAGCTATCTCATCCCTGAATGCAAGCAGCAAATTCTGATTGCTGTCAAATTTGTTCAGTGATTTCTTCTTGTTCTGTAACT
>Ga0325405_1007582_pt1 | contig 10921 bp, 5 predicted proteins | sample PopdelMetagenome_21_FD_205663 | JGI IMG/M metagenome (GOLD analysis project Ga0325405, IMG submission 205663) | Populus deltoides microbial communities from Bellville, Georgia, United States - Xylem-Control-R2 | ecosystem: Host-associated > Plants > Phyllosphere > Stem > Wood/Secondary xylem...
AGAATACATAATATATTAATTCTATAATACATAATATTTCAAGAAACTGATTTGTATTGTGATAATTTTAATTTTTTTATTTTAAAAGAATTAAAGTAATATTTTTGATGATTTTAATGTGATAATGGAAAAAAAAATATTTTTTTAATTAAAAATATTTTTTTTACATAATAATACCAAATACAAATTGCTCTTCCCAAATTGTTTTTAATAAAATAAAATGGAAACCCTAAGAAATACAATTTGCTCCGTATCTCATTATACTATTATAGCACCATAAATTCAAATCCTATTTAAAAACCATAAACTAATATTTTCTTCAATCGCCTAAGTGGCCCCCACTCGTCGTCTGTGTAGACTTTAATCATCGTTTGTCCACCACCGCCTCCTCCTCCTCCTCTATTCTAAACGTTGAACTTAAAAATCCCCCCCCCTCTCTCTCCCCCTCCCCACTGTCTCCCATCATCACCAAATCCAGCTAGTGATCCTCTTCCTTCACTGCCCTCTTCTCTAAGTACGTGCTCTCTCTCCCTGCTTCTTTCTTTCTTTGACTGCTTTTTTTTGGCACTATAAATCCACCATTTCAAGATTCTGTCACTCTTTCTTTACTAACAATGTCTTCTTTCAACGTAACTTGCAGGTAAGAAGGTTGGCTGGAGAATGGCATATATGTGTGCAGATAGTGGAAATCTAATGGCAATAGCCCAACAAGTTATTAAGCAAAAACAACAACAAGAACAACAGCAGCAACAAAGCCACCACCACCATCATAACCAACAGCAACAATTTCTTGGCCTAAACCCATTTTCTTTAAATCCTTGGCCGACTAATATAATGTCTGCTAACCCAAACTTGGGTTATGGGCTCTCGGGTCCGGCTGCTTTCTCTGACCCTTTTCAGAGTGGACAAGAAACAGGTGACCCACCTGTGTTTAGTTTCTCGAACATGGAGCAGCACCATTCAAGCGGGTTTCGGCTTCCTTATTTTACTGGAGCTGGTGGTGAGTTTGACTCGGATGAGTGGATGGACAGTTTAATGAACGGTGGAGATTCAACGGATAGTTCTAATCTTCCTTCTGGTTGTGACGCGTGGCAAAACAGTACTGATTTTGGGATGTACACTTCTGATCCGTTTAATACTTGCCCCAGTCGACTTACTGTTGGCTGCTCTCCACCGTCTGATCTTAACGGGGTTCTCTCTAATTCGCTCTGGGTCGCCCCATCTCCTCCTCAAGAAACCAAGCCCACAACGTCACCCCCGCCACTGCATCCGCCAACAGTAAAAAATGAAACCGTCGGAGGGTCAGAGGAAATTGTACAGTTACCTTCCTCGCCGGTTTTGAAAGCGCTTGTTGAGTGCGCTCAACTTGTCGAGTCCAAAGCTGATCAAGCCGTGAAATCGTTGGTTAAGTTAAAGGACTTGGCGAGTGAAAACGGTGATCCAGTTGAGCGAGCTGGTTTCTACTTCGCGGAAGGATTATGCCGAAGAGTTGCTGTAGGAGAGCTTGATGTCTTGAAAAATTTTGATCAGACAAGTGAAGAGTTCACTCTGTCCTATAAAGCTTTGAATGATGCCTGTCCATATTCAAAGTTTGCTCATTTAACAGCAAACCAAGCAATTCTTGAGGCAACTGAGAAAGCAAGCAAGATTCACATAGTTGATTTTGGTATTGTTCATGGAGTTCAATGGGCTGCTCTTTTACAAGCTTTAGCTACACGTTCAGCTGGAAAACCTGTTAGAATTCGGATCTCAGGTATACCTGCTCCAGTTCTTGGTAAGAATCCAGCTGCCTCTCTTTTAGCTACTGGTAATAGGCTTCTTGATTATGCCAAGCTTCTTGGTTTGAATTTCGAGTTTGAGCCTATTCTGACTCCAATTCAGGAGTTAAATGAATCTTGTTTTCGGGTCGAGCCGGATGAGGTTTTGGCTGTCAATTTCATGCTTCAATTGTATAATTTATTGGATGAGTCTCCAGTTGCTGTAGAAACTGCTTTAAAGATGGCTAAATCGTTGAACCCGATAATTGTCACTCTTGGTGAATATGAAGTTAGTTTGAACCGGGTTGGGTACTTGACTCGGTTTAAGAATGCTTTGAGATACTACACTGCTGTTTTTGAGTCTCTTGAGCCTAACTTGAGTAGAGACTCACCAGAGAGGCTTCAAGTTGAGAGGTTGTTATTGGGTCAGAGAATTTCTAGTGTTGTAGGGCCAGAGGAGCCTGGAATGAGAAGGGAAAGGATGGAGGATAAAGATCAATGGGGAGTTTTAATGGAAAGTTCAGGTTTTGAATCGGTTTCGCTTAGCCATTATGCAATGAGTCAGGCTAAGATACTCTTATGGTATTGCAATTACAGTGATTTGTATTCTCTTGATGATTCTCAGCCTGGGTTCTTAACTTTAGCTTGGAATGAGGTGCCACTACTCACAGTTTCGTCATGGCGATAATCGATGGGGCTGGACTTGAATTTGATTTAAGTTTCCACCTGGTAATTTTTCTCTGGTGTGGAACAATGTTCTAGTTTGTATTATACGCCATCGAATGGGATTGTTGGGGGGGTGCTTCTTGATCAGATCACGAACTGGAAGGGTAATTAGTTTTTTTTTATTGCAATTGTGCATTGACAGGTCCATTGAAGCCTGTAACTAGTTGTAGTCTTTCAGTTTGGTCATTTAGATATATGGTTTCCTTTTGTATTCTGTTGGGTTTTTGTTATAGGTTTGAAGTTCTTGAGTCTCACAAATTGTAAAAAACAAGTGAAAGGAAAAGTTTCTCTCTCTTAGGTGTTTGTAACTCTTTTATATAAATTTCAATCTTTTGAGTTTTAGTTTTATTTCTTGTGTTCTTAGTACTTAGTAATAGTAGATTGCAATGAAGAAAATAGATCCAGGGTAAAGTTGATGTCCTTAAAACTTGATGAGGCCTCTTGTGGTGCTCTGCTTCAGGACCCATGGCCAGTGTGGGTCTTTTGTAATGGAATCAGTTTTTCTTCCTTTTTTTTTAGCTGTGACTCGCAGGCAGCAAGAATGATAAACAAGAACTGAAGGTAGTAAATAGGGTGGTCATAATCTTTTAAGTTTGTAAGGGGATCAGGTTTTTTTTCCTTTTTTTTTTCGCTGTGACTTGCAGGCAGCAAGAATGATAAACAAGAACCGAAGGTTGTCAATGGGGTCATAATCTCCTAGGTACTGCAGTTGGTGTTTGATGCAGACCCACAAGTCATTGAAATCTGTGCGTTTGAAATTGGCAATGTGATGAGGACATGCGATGAGTGTTTACAAATGTAAATGGTAATTGATTTAGACCTACACAGCTGTGTTTGTTGCGTAAATGATCTTAGCAGATGATCTTAGTAGATCTTAGCAAACCTACACATTTACTTTTTATATTCTAGGCTTTCCAGTTCTTACTCTGCTTTAGCTGCTATCAATTTCCTTAAAAATCTATGAATGAAAAGGACTTGAATATGTACATGGGGCCTCATTTCCTTCCCTGACAATTGCATAATCTCAGTCTACAAGGCTTTTTATCTCTTGATCATGGCTTTAATGCCTGCCCTTGTCATCCAGCGATCAGACTCACTCTCATCTCTGTGACATAAATTGAGAAGAAACAAAGGTGGAGGAACCAAACCTCTTTCCAGCTCTCTGAAAATTAATGGGCCAGGACACGACAAGTTTGGCAATAGATTGCATGACGTTGTTGTTCCTGGTTCAAGTGATTGTGACCATTCAGAGTCTTCTTTAGCAAGTTAAAGAGTACCAGAAAAATTTTCATATGCCAAGGGTCCCTCCCCTCTATTAATTGTTTGTTAACAAGAATAGACAACTCTTTGTATTGCTTGTCATGCTTTCTTCCAAGTTCTAATTCTCTTCTTGCAGGCTCGCCCCACAATTCATCGTTGCTAATCACTACCGTTCTTCATCGCCTCAAAAACAGATACGAAAAAAACTCTCACGAGCTCACTCACTACTCACCAGATAAGCCCTGTACTGTGGCATGTCAAGCTGATCTGATCTCTCTTGCATTTGAGCCCTGCAATGTGAATTGTACGAATAAAGATGAGGGTTTTCACGTTTTCTGCACAGTACCAAGAAGTCGTGTACTTTGATTCTGTAATTTAATTTGACCACGTCAAAACAATGCACTACGGAGCAGTGGACCAGCAGATTTCGTGCCTTAAAGACTTCAAATTCTACAGTTGTAAGTGTCTGGGATGGTGGAGATGGGGGACCATTTTGCTATGAGCTTGATGCATCGAGAGCTAAAATACTGTACATCCAATTGCACCAGATATTTGTTGTTATGATTCTAGCTCTTGTGAATTTTGTACTCATGTGAGATTTCAAAAATCCCAAGATTTTATTATTGTGATTTTATCACTTATTGGTCTTTTAATTTGCAAATTAATGTCTAAGATTAGAGAAAAAATGTTGAAAAGCTTTCTGCATAATTGTTGTGCCAAATTCTTTTCCTATCAAGTAATTAAAATAAATTAAAAAAACGCTCCAAGGTCTGCATGATTGGGAGCAAAAGCTCTCATTAGGGCCCTTATGACTACTTGTAATTGTACTAGAGTGAATAGCGTATGGTCACCAAGGAAGTTCTTAATGCTGTCATGATGAAGCTGAAGGCAACAAACATGAAGATGTTTGTAGCAGTGATAGAAAATAATTTATATATATTGAATATATTAAAATAATATTTTTATTTTTTAAAATTTATTTTTAATACCACAACATAAAAACAATTTAAAAATATAAAATTAAAAAATTAAAATTTATCTGGTTGCACAGCTGCGGGAGCCTAAATCCAGTGCGACAAGGTTAGGTTTTGTCTTCCACCGTGCAACTTGGTAAACCTTGGTGAACTGGCCTGCCTTGTTTTCTCCGTATTTACATGCCAGTAAGTTATTGGAGTTCTCACCTCTGCATCAACTCAGAACCCCGGCAGAACATTAGTTTAAAAAAAAGGCAATAGATCTATAATCAAATTTAAAACCCAGTTAGGCTTGTCAAATTTTACGTTCTTCAGGTGTTTAATATTATTGTAATTGTTTTTTTAAAAAAATATTTTTTACTTCAAAATACATTAAAAAATAATTTAACATTGGATCATCAAAATAATATAAAAATATAATAAATAATTTGGTTCTGGATCCTAATATAATAAATAATTTGGTTCTGGATCCTAATATAATAAAGAAACGATAGAATTATAGCCAAAGTGGCACTTTCAAAATTCAAGCCCTGCAATATACATAGAGAGAGAGAGAGAGAGAGCAGAAGAGAGGGGTAAAAAAAACTGACCTGGAAAAATATATAGGAGCCGGATTTAAAGTCAAGTCATGACTGATGGGTGATTGTCTCGGCGCTGTTACTTTACAAGTTCTTAGCTACGGCTCTGAGTGTGAATGTGCTAGCTGACGTTGTGTGGCAGCTGCAACGGTCGGGTGGTCCCACCGACTGGAGACATGAACGTAAAAAAAGTGACCTTTCACATTTTCTGTTCTTTTCTTAACAGGGGAGTAGCAGCGAAGCTGCGTTTGACTAGGACTGACCAACCACCAATACCATCGCTCTGTCTTAACAGGACACAAGCTGCAGATCTCTGGCTTCATTCTCTTTTTTAAATCTCACACTGATCGAAGCACGTGAGCTGCTAGATGGCCCAAGCCCATCTAGTCCATTTGCATGATAGAGCCGATCTGGCACCATTCGCCAACGAACGTGAGCCCAGCAGGCCTTAAGTGTGACCCGTAGGCCTTGCCCATGCCCTTATGATAGTTAGAGTTTACTAGTTAGGTTGCTCGTTTTTACACGTTACAGGCATTCATAAGAAATATTAATAAACAGTAGTGAAAAAATAATATCTTTTAAAATTAAAGTAAGTAATAGATTTTGTTAATTATAAAATAAAATCTACTATTTTGTTAATTCTAAAATATTAATAAACAGTAGTGAAAAAATAATATCTTTTAAAATTAAAGTAAGTAATAGATTTTGTTAATTCTAAAATAAAATCTACTATTTTCACTGCAGGATACAAGGTTTAACATATTTAGAAAATAAAATACATAGAACAACAGTAATGCATGCTGCTAGAGCACACCTACAGACCTAATAATAAAAACACTAACACGAAAGCTTCATAATTCAACAGATAAAATTTTTAATACAGAAGTGAGGGGAAAATGTAGCTATTCTAGCTGCTGCATCAACATGCATGTTGCTTAAAGCCCAGCAAGCATGCCAAATCCATCTTAGTTTGGAATTTGGATTATGTTACTATAATAAATTCACGGTATTTTTTAATTAAATTTTTTTACTTTTGATTTTTTTCAAAGTTTTTATAATTTATAATTTTACACTACAACTCAAGTTTAAGTGGGTTTGACAAACATGTATGACCCATGTTGGTTCGATCTATCAAGCATGTCATATCCATATTTTTTAGGTTCGGTAAACATGTCAGATCCATATTAGTTGGGTCAAACAAGTATATCAGTCCCACGGTATCTTTCAATTCAATTCTTTAGTTTTTTATTTTTTATTTTTTTCCCTGATTTTTTTTCAAAATTATTATAATTTTTAATTTTATTCTTTAAATCAAATTTTTTGTTTTTTTTCAATAGCAATAATATTTGTTTTCAATTTTATTAACAATAATAATAATAATAATAATAACAGTAATAACAATAACAATATTAATAACAATAACAATAATAATAACAACAACAACACCAATAATTCTTATTTTTACCATTTAAATCAAATTTAAGGGTTTTTTTATAGTAATAATATTTTTTTCAAAATTATTAATAATTATATTAATAATAATGAATATAGTAATACTTATAATATTAATAGTTATATTAAACATATTTGACCCAAGTTTAAGTGATTTGACAAGTATGTTAGATCCATGTTGATTGGGTCTGGTAAACATGCCAGATCCAACAGACCTATATTAGTCGGCTTTGATAAGCATGTTAGATTTATTTTTTTTTCTCTGTCCCCCTCAAAAATAATTTTTGAAAAAACACTTTAACTATTCAGAATTTAGTTGTGTTTGAACTATTTTTTTTTAAAAAAAAGAATAAAAGAATTCTCTAATCTAAAAATTAAAATTTTGTATTTTGAAAGAAAAATTAATATTTATATTGCAGTTTAAAAAATCCGAACAAACTACTTTATCCCCAACCAAGGATAGAGATTTTGCCCGAAGAGCAAATCAGAATGGTGATTGAGATTTTCTGTTCTTAGAAATTATCTGCGTCTTTTGATATACCCTAATATTAATTCGATCTCAATATGAATTTATTATATTAATATGATTTCGTCCACAGTTTATAGTGGGACTTCCAAGGGATTTTTTTTTATTAGAAGTGTGATAGATTTTTTATGGTTTTGATGGAAAAAAAAATAAGAAAAAAAAAATTTTCAGCGCTCACAGTACATAAAAAATTTATGTAAGATTTTTATGTTAGTTACAGTACCTAGCAGGAAAATAAATGAAAGTCTAATTTACTGAATTTTAACTGGAATTAAGAATATAAATATGAATTAGAATATGCTTTTTATAATGTAAATAATTATTATAAAAGGGAAAAATAAAATATTTTATAGACCCAAGATTCGATATTATTTTTATTACCATAATCATCATCAAGAATATATATTAAAAATTAAGGATATGAATTTAATGTAATTTTTTTGTTTTTAATTTTTTAATTATGGGATTTCTTGTTGTATTTGATACTTAAAATAGATTATCAGTAGACATTAGATTTAATAATTTAATTTATATCAATTGTAATTCTACTTGATGTGTATCAAAACTGATATATTTTTTAAGAATTATATTAATATTTTAATTTCATTTCCAATTAGAGATAGATTTGAATTCATATCATTGACATATAAAAAAATAATATTTTTTTATATAGAGTAGTCTTTTAAATACCTACGTATATTTTAAATATAATGATATCCATTTAATTTTTAAGAATATCAGGTATGGAGTTTTTAAAATTAGATATAGAATTTGTTTTGTTTTGATATATTAGATAATACTGTGGGCTTATCCAGTCCAAACACAAAAACGATTCACACGTAAGCCCAACTGACACCGAACAAAGGATTCGTCAAGCCTTCTAATAAAAATCTCAGTTTTTTTTTTATTTATTTAAATATTTAAAATTAGAAAAACAATTATCAATTTTTTCTCTACACCTTCAATGTATTCATAGACTACAATAAAAACATGCTGACTAGCATAATACGTACTAGTGATAATTCTTCATTTTTTATTTTGGCTAGACTTATATTTATTCATTGTTTTCAAGACGAGCTATTTACACCATGGTTCTTACAATCTAGAAAAATTAATTAATTAATTAATCTTTTCGGTTCTATCAATTATATAATCTTTAAAACACACATAATTTAATTTTGTCTATACATTTTATGTTTTTTTATATTTTTTTTATTTATTTAAATTAAAAAAAGCCATGAGACGGGAAATATCAAACCATTGAAAATACATTTTTTCAAACAAAAGGCTATCAACCTTCGTAGTTATTTTTTTTTATCACAAAGATTAATTTGGCTGTATTTAATTTAAAAATCACACGCGTAACGTGGAAGAAAAATAAAGGTCACAAAGCACACGCGTATTTGAACCAATCCTTTCAATGCCGTCTATATCCATCCTACTAACTAGCGTGATAACCACGAATATCATATCTTGCCAGCTCATATGTGCCGTTCATTTCCACACCATTTAAACGGAATCTCAGCCCTCCATTATTCAACTAAGCGACTAATCCTGTCCGTCCATTTTCCCAAACCCTCTATATAATAATCACATACACAACCTTCATTTCTACCTAATCATATCAGCAAAGCTCTAGTTTCTCCTATAGATCTACTCTTAATGGATCATCCTTTGATCTTTTCAATTGCAGCTTCATATAGATCGCCTTGCGATCTTTATCTTGATATCCGTTTCGATGCTTGAACTCCATGATCTTGATTTGCTCGGAGATAGCTCCTGAGGTATGTATAAGTGTTTTGTTTACGTTCCTAAGCTAGATCTGATTGAATATCTGTCTATTGGTTATTGATCAAGTCATTAATCCGCGTAAATCTAATTTTGTTCTGTAGATATGGCGCGGCTCTGTTTCGATAGCTCAAATATTAAGCGGATCTGTCCCTTCCGGCCATGCTTTCTTCGATCATGAGGAATTTTAGCAATATTTAAATTTGGTTGTTGGCGGAAAGCAGAAGATGATTTGAGATTTTTTCTGCAGGTGGTGTTGTAAGCAGTTACAGAATCCGCTGAACGTGTTGCTGGATGTAGACATGGCTGAAGATTGGTTATGAGAGCCGTGGTGTAGCATGTTATGTGTAATTTGTTGGTGGAGAAGGACAGGAAGGAGATGATGCTGGTGTTGGTGTTCGATTTATTTATGAGGATGATGTATAAGATATATATCGGGACCGGAAGGCCAAGAGGCCAAGGTCTTGTTTATTATCTTTGTCATCCGACCTTTGCCATGACAGGTGCGCTTGCATGGCAGGTCAACCACTATCTTAATAAAATTATCATTTTCGTGTTTGGAGGGGAGATCGCACGGGGATTTCCCGGGTTCTCCCCTCTAGTCTTTGTGTCCCGCTTTCTCTTCTCTCTGCCTTACAATCCATGGCTAAAGCGCGGCCCAGACTCCAGCTAGCAATCAATTCATCCATGGCACGATATTGCAATTTATGACGGTGACCCGAAGGTATTCTCCTACTTATATCCTATATCCTCAATTCGAATTTCCTGCACTTAGAATCATCTTGTCACATGCCCTTTCACGTAGAATCAGTCGTTAGCAAGAGATCATGAATTTGTAATCTGTGTTCTCATTGTTCACCACTATTTGTTCCGATCAAATATTCATCTTGATAATATGGGCTATTAAGAGAATTCCACTAAAACTTGTTTCAGCACTTGAAACTGGCAGTCACACATCACAGAGTACATTAAAAACAAAGACACTGGAAGTTATGATATCAGGGCCTAACTTTTATTCTATATTAAACAGTATGCTTTCCTTGCACCCAAGCTTTGATTCCATTGCACAACACCCGGTTATTGCTGGTAACATTCGTTCCAAGTTATTTCATTATCCAACGCATCTCATGTTATTATTTTACGGAGCAAACATGAGCACGAGTTTTGTTTATTTAGATATAGCTTGTCAATCCATTACTGCGATCTTGTGCAGAATTTCTGTTTCGATAGCTTCAATGTTGTTGCTGGAGTTTTACAATAACATATTTTGTAGCAAGTATGTTAGTTAAGCTTATTGTGCTCTATGATATCCTTGTAAGACCTTGGGGCTGCATTTAAGTGGCTCTTACCTAGTCTTGTGATTTGCAATTGGATCTTCTTGTTTCGTTCGGGGTGTGAGTTATTTGGCCTTGGTATGGTAGCGTTGAAGATGGATTTGTAGTCCTCAGTAGGCGATCCACGTTTGTAAAGACCCTGTGCTGCTGAGCTTCAACGATCATGATGATGGCTTCAAATGGCGACAGAAAGCTCATTGTCTTCACGCAATTCTCAATTGAGCCACACAATTTTGAGGTGATAAGTTCTTCAATGGTTTACTATTCCACCTGAAAGAAAAATAAAGTACTCAATTAAATTGTTGTTCAGTGTCATTCAGTTTAAAATCTGCGCTGCTATGGTTTCCTTGTTTTAGCTGGAGATGATGTAATCTACTGAGGTCGTTATTCTACAAGTCAGTAAATGCTGCGTGTCTTCTCTTTTATGTGCCGTTTTATTAAAACATGCTCATAATTATCTATCTATCCTTTCCACTAATTCGAAGAAAAGTGGTCCTCTCTCTGTCTTTGGTATTCGGTGATTAAT
>Ga0325405_1007586_pt1 | contig 10917 bp, 2 predicted proteins | sample PopdelMetagenome_21_FD_205663 | JGI IMG/M metagenome (GOLD analysis project Ga0325405, IMG submission 205663) | Populus deltoides microbial communities from Bellville, Georgia, United States - Xylem-Control-R2 | ecosystem: Host-associated > Plants > Phyllosphere > Stem > Wood/Secondary xylem...
GGCAGTGATTGATAAAGGTGTTGTGTGGGTCTTGAAGCATTGGAATAGCATGCAAGGATTGACTTCCTGTTACTCAAACTGCAGGCACCAGGTTTAAGGGAACTGCCACTCTGGGCTCACGCGGGGATTATAGGTATCCAGATGAATTAGCACGTTGGACAAAATCATTCAGAGAATCCGCTTCGGAGTCTCAAGTCAGTTTGCTGAGACTGTTGGGTTGGCACAAAATTCCACCGCACTTCACCCTCTGTAAGAACAACGATAAATGCCCGGTGGAAATGAGAAGAGAGGACGGCTCATAGCCTCTCTCATGTCCTCAGAGGAGAAAACAAGATAAAAGCGGCACTTTTCTGGATAATGTCCTAGGTATAATGCTAACAGGGTGTCATATTTTGCTCAGTGTTGACCACAAAATGCCTTAACTATAAAATTGACCTTGTCTTTATGGTAGACAAGTCATAAACTGAAACTACACCAGTTCTTATGGGTTTTTCTGTTGGTTGAATGCTACACGTTTCATATTTTGCTCATAATATCTTTTTTTTTTGTGGGCTTTCTTGTTAATCAGCTTCTGAAGGCCTGGTTATTTGAAGTTGCTAAAGAGGCTTGATTTCCACCAATTAGGAACTCACAATTTGATCCTTCACTTCTATCCTAGAACTGGAACCTTGCTATGGTGATCCAAATCAATCTATAGATTAGCGGATCATCGATGAAAGTCACTGTGTTCATGGATCCTGATTCTGCCTTTTTATGGATCTTGAGATTGGACTGTCTCTAACTATTAGTTGGACAAAATTCTCGATTCTGTAATTTTATGGATTCTGGCCCTGGCCAGTTGGTCTTTGTTATTTGTAGCGGACTTCCAGGAATTTCTTTTCTTTTTATTATCTGACATAAAATTCCAGCTCGGTTCGGTTTCTCCTTTTGAGTGCTGAAAATACAGAAATTATCTAACAACCAAGTGGGAAAGGAACCTGTGGTTCAGGACCTCAGGTAAAGTCAAGTCAAGTCAACCGCGTCTGTCTAGATTGTCTTGTGTTTTGTCCCACTGCCCTCACTTTCTAAAATGTTTCACATCTAACACGCACTTCTGCAGGGTAAAACTCGTGCAGGGATGATGCCTTTTGTTATGTTAAACGGTATCTTGTACAATTTTAGACGGTATGTCACAAGGGCTGCTAACAATCTATCTAGTGGGCTGGCATTGATTATATAATCTGTATCTCATGATTTTGCGCACTAAATTTGCTTATTATAATGTGATTGTCATAGAAGGTTATGCAGATCTTACTGCATTAAAAAATAGTACGATGGTCATATAACTCAGGTGATGTATAATCTGGATTTTTTGCTTCAGGGACCCAGCTTCATCCTGCCTCCAGGAAGCTGCCTGCGGGAAGGATACTGCAGCTCATCCCTTGTAGTCTCTTCCTGGTTCATGTTGATAGTTTTACCGTTTGGTTTACGTTTAGTTGATTGTTACGTTGTTTGATAGCAGAGTTCCTTTGTCCCCAGAAAACCTGTCATGCATGGTGAGGATCGTCTTCATCGGGGCAAATTAATTTTTGGAGTGTGCAGAGGGATATCCCCTCCTGGGGGTTAAAACTTATGGTCATCCATTCAGAATGAGCTATCACTTGACTACAATGCTTGTAGAATTATTGTTGTGGAAAGTTATAGTGCCCGTCATATCTGATTATAATTGATCTGAACTCCTCTGTTTTTTTAAAAAAGCAACAACGATGTTAGTGTGTGACTGTGTGGTTCTAAGCTCCTGCGGACCAAAGTAGAGACTAGACTATGCTTTTCCCAATGGAGATATATGGTGAATGAGCAATCATTGAATGCTTTGTTTTAGAATTCCTGACTGAAGAGCCTAAATTCAATTCTATGGTTGTTGAGACGAAAGGGATATGGATAGCTAGTTGACTGGCAATAGGAAGGAAGACTGCAGGAAGGAAATCACATTATCATTCTATCATTGCATAAACACATCCATATAGTCCAAGGTTTTATAAATAAACACATCCATGATGGATCTTAAAAACTATATCTTCTTTCTGATCAAGTTTTTCTCTATAAACATGCACAACATATCCTCTTGAAACGTACACTTTGCTTCTACCATCATGAATGATTGCTCAAGGGTCAAGGATCTTTCAAATCTACAAAGAGGAGGCACTGGCACATGTTAGAGAGAGCTTTCTCTTTCTCTTTATCCATTTTTCTCTTTTAATTTCTATATTTATATATTATACATTATATTCTTTAATCTCATAGTGTATTAACCAATAAAATCATCTCGTTGAGGCACTTCCTAATACCACTAACTTTCTTTGTTTGAGTTTAATATGCACATGACTTGGAAAGACACTATCACCATTTTCCAATCCTTCAAAAAGGATCATTATCAAGTATAATAAATACAAATGCCTAAAATATTGAGCATCATTAGTCACACCATTAATCAGATCAATTATATTTTCAGCCTCTCAGCGAACCATCTTAACATCCTCCTCCACACAACACATATAAATATATTTTGAGAAAAATTGAACTTGAATGGCCATAACCATCACTTTCTAGTGCATAAGATAAGATATATTTTTTTTTATTTTATGTTTTATCGTAGTCATGCCCATGTGGTTTCATTCTTGTTGGCCATGATATTGTTTAAATTATATGACATGTAAAACATGAACATGAAAACATAAAATATTGGAGACATTCTATTATCATTATGTCTTATTATATGTATTACTTGACCCATACATGTATTTATTTTGATACACACACATGTACTCTTTTTAGCATGCATGTATATGCCCTAACACCTTTGCTAAGAAGATATCAATTATTAGCCTTACCAAATTTTTATTATTATGATAGAAAAAAATTTAGGAGAAATAAACCAAAATATGGCCAAACTTTAATTTTCAACACATTCATGATGTTGACATCTTTTTCCATGTATTTTATTATTTTGTAAAAGTTTAACTAATAATGTGCCAATTATTGAGTTTTTTTGGTATTTTTACATGAGGTGATTGCTTGGAAAGTCAAGCATTGCTGACTATGTTTATTTGATCAAATTGGTTAGAAGAGCATATAAACCCAAATTATCATCCAATCTAGTTGGGCTCGCTTGCCTTAACGGGCACGAAATGTTTTCACCAGGAAATTAGGACTGAACCTAACAATAATTCTCGAAGACCATTGGCTTAATCTTTTATTCATATAAATTCCCCTTAAATTCTTGAAACAAAAGCTAGTATACAAGATCAATTGGACCAACCATTTAGAGCCCGACTTGTCAACATAGAAATGAAAAGTAATACTTGTAGAAATCATACCAGTCTTCCCTTCAATGTCTATTTCATCTCATTCATTTTCCACTACCTTGGCAAAATAAACCATATTGAATGAGTTAAGAAATTATGCTGGATAAATCTTATCAGAGAAATTGTTAAAAGAACAAAGAAGAAGATACTAGAAAATAAGCTAACAACTAAGTATCCATCATCAACTTGACGACAAGAAATAAAGAGTAGGGATGATACTCCAAAGTTGTATTGAATACCATTCAAGTGAAAGGCAAGAGCAACAATATGTTTATTGATCCAAACTTTAAAATATAGCTCAATCAATACAGAAATGAAAAGTAAAACTTGTAGAAATTATACTAGTCTTCCATCCAATGTCTATTTAGTCTTATTTATTTTGCAGTATCTTGACAAAATAAACCACATCGAATGAGTAAAAAATTTATGCAGGATAAATCTTATCAGACAAGTTGTTAAAAGAACAAAGAAGAAGTTACTAGAAAATAAGTTCATAACCAAGTATCCATCTTCAATAAGTAGGAAAGAAATAAAAACTAGGGACGATACTCCAAAGTTGTACCGAATACCATTCAAGTGAAATGCAAAAGCAACAACATGTTTATTGATCCAAACTTTAAGATATAACTCAATTTGTACCAAATACCTCTTAACACATGAATGCCATATTTTCTTTAAATAAGTAAATCAAATTAGTCAGTTTCTTAAAAGACTCCATTTGTTAGATATCCAAATATATTGACTCTGTATATGGCCACTAAGTTTACTAACCAATGAAAGTTATTTGGTCAAATGCTAAGGTATATAAAGCACATGCCAAGTAACAAAAGACATGCCTATCTAACAAACATGATTACAGTCGGGTTCGTCTTACTTTAGTAAGTATATTTTGTCCCTTAGCTTAATATGTATACCAAAAACCTTAGGGGTCCATTCCATCTGTTTAGCAACGTAATATAGGATTCTCATATGTACATTATTCTCTTACTTGGCGTGCATACCAAAAACCTCAAGCATCTTCTCTTTTTATCTAGTAGTCCATCCTAGGATCCTCAAACATACATTCTTATGTACTTTACATACACACTAAGAACCTCAAGTGTTTCCTCTATTTTTCCAGTCCTCTAACCTAGGAACCTTATGCATATATTATTTGCTTGCCTGACCATTCAACCAAGGAATCTCTAGTGTCCATTGAAAAATGATTATTTGAGAACCACATTCCTCCAAAAACCTTATTCCTTTAGGAGTTTAGTTCCTCTAGGAACCAATAGCCATATTCTTTTGGGATCCATGTTCCTTTAGGAACCACGTTCCTCTAAAAGTCATATTTCTTGTGGAATTTCTTTCCTTTATAAATCATATTCCTTCAAATTTAAGAAAACACCTTGCTTAGAAATAAAGGCATCCAACTCTTCTAGTTAATAAAAAAAACACCTTGTCGAGATATAAAGGTTGTATCTTTTAAGGTACAATAAGCCACTTTGTCCAAGTATAAAAGGACTTGTCTTGCCTAGTTATAAAGGTACACATTTTACCCAGGTATAAAAGCATATGAATTTTCTAGTTATTGGGAAAACACCTTACCCAAATATAAGGTCATATTTCTTTGAGCTTAATGAGCCAGCTTGCCCAAGTATAAAGGAACTCACTTTGCCCAACCTCTCTTTGGCAAAGTCTTCTCTATGATCACATGTCCCTCCTTAAAGAGACTTGGTAATGTATCCTTTTTTTATGGATCGATCACGCGTACGCTCTTCATATGACCTAGCAGCGTGCCTATTCTCAATAAAGCTTTATCTTGCATTCTTCCTTAGTGGACTAACTGCCCATGTAGTTGGATTTGTTTTCCATCCCTTATTAGCAAACTAGTAATATGTTCCCTTCGACTAACCTTATATCCCCTCTTGATGGAATAACTAAATATCTCCATCTATTAGACTAATCTTATATGCCTCTTGCTAAGCTAACCTCTCTTTTCCATATAGATTTGGTTATGCATCCTTCTTTAATGGACTGGCCATGCATTCTTTAATGGATGTTATACTCATAACCATTAATTATTACCTATAAGCTTTAGTGTACCTCGTTGAACAAGTAGTACACCCTTAGTAGATGAAAAAAATATATTGAACTTATATGTTTTTAAAAGTCAATAATATGTGCCATTAATGCCATCATATATCCAATAAATATGGCATCATTTAACTTGATCATGTGATTGTTCTTATAAAAGGCAAATCCTATACTTTAGGACTAGTTTTACAATAGCCTCATTTATCTTTCAAGATTTTGTTGCACAACAAATCTATATAGGCTCAAGACTATATAAAAGGACTTGGGTCCTAAAATGACTTCTTTTTATTATATAGGTCTTTCCCTACACAAGAGTCTCAATTTTTTATAATTGGAATCCATATTAGCTTTAAAAAAGTATATTTTTATAATCACAATCCATTTTAGCCTAAAAAGAGCACATTTTTAAAAAAATGTTTTTATATAATCACATCACCAAGTATATATACAATGCTTTATCATAGGTGTATAGTTACACCATGTAAAGGAATAAAGGCACCATTCCACCTAGTATAAAATTTTAGAGTCATCTTGGATAACTTTTTAAACATCTTGAGAAGCACCTAGACTGATTATTTAACTTGGAATATGTAGGATCTATATTTTTTGATCGATTTATATACTCAGAATTGCATGTCACTCTCCAAAGTCGTAGTCCATTCAGGTAACTCTTCAAACAAGATGGCTAGACCATTTAAACTTGATGAGTCATATATTTAAAGCCTAGGTTTGTTCAAATTACATCATATATGAAATCTCAAACTAAGTGTAAACCTCACTTTAAGATAGGGGTAATTGATGAGGGATGAAATTTAGATTCTATAAAACTCACAAGATTGGACTTGAGATGTCTATATATATGATCCAACAAGACAAATACCCTTAGATATAAGGCTAGCTAACATTCCATGAAGACTAAACCATAGACAAGGCTTGTACACCTAGACCTGAATGCATAACCTCTGGGTCGAACATGGTCTACTCAACACCAACCTTAGAGAAAAACTTATATGTATTAAATGAAAGCTTGATTATTGTCCAAATGTCCCTTAAATATTGATCTCATTATTGTCATTAATAATACACAATTTATAATTTTTGTTTTAAAAAAAACAACCTTTGTAACATTTTGTTGTCACTTTAGGCATGTCCTTAACTAGTTCAAAGTTGTAGGTGACAAGTAGACTATCCTACTCTTGCATGGACACACCCACATGGGTTCAAGATTGTATAAACAGTTTTGAACTCTAAGGTAAACCATCTTCTCTTTCATAAAAAAAACTCCATCTTTTTTCATTTTAAACTTTGCTTTGCAAATACATACAACATAACCTCTTAATGCTCCTTTCCACCATCATCAAAGCCTTCTAATGCTCTTTTCCTCCATCATTAATGCTAATTTAAGTATAAAAAGGTCTTTTAAACCCATAAAAAGAAGACATTGACACATTTTAGAGAGATCTTTCTCTCTATCCCTTTCTTTCTTCTAGTATAACTATTAGAGGTGTTTAAAAAACTCGACCAACCAAGAAAAACAAAATAAGAATTAACTGAAAAAATCAAACCAAGAAAAATAATAATTTAAAAACAAGAAAAACCATTCAATTCGGGTTGGTTTTGATTTTAGAAAGCTGAAACTGAGTGAGCTGGTTCAACCAAAATAAACACCTAATTCTAAATCACTATGGAAGTCGCCTCCCTTCCCCTCCCTCCCCCATCCGTTGGCCCCCCTCTCTCTTTCTCCCTCATATATGTACTCTCTACTGGGCATAATTTGATTGCAGTCCAAGAGACTTCCTTGTCATAAAACCTTAAGAAACCTAAATTGAGAAATTTGAAAAGCAAGAAAGAAAGAAAGAAATAAGATGTTGTTTCAAGTAGGAGGTCAAGGGATACGTCTCACCTTCTTTAAGATGGCTGCTGCTATTCAACAACTCCTTACATGTCCTTATCTCTTGTTTTCTGCATAATTGTTTGCCCATTTAATTTTTCAAGTTTTTAAGGTTGAGAAAATGATATTTTTATGACTCATATGGGATATTTGTTGGGTTTCTCTTAATTCTCTCATTTTAATTTGAATTTGGTAAATTCAATTGTTAAAAATTTTGGGTTGTAGATGTAGCTACCAATTTGATCCTAGAAGTGGTGGGTGAAGATGGTTCCCATGCACTCCATCTTGCCATGAGTTCTTCCTTTGCTTGACTCTGCTCCTTGTCAAAGGGAAGGGCTCATAAAGGTTGTTGAAGACACTGATAACAATGTTGTTTTTTACTAGTAGAGTTATATTGGATTCACTTAATTAATATTTTTTGCCGCATGCCTTGGTTTTTTTAGTGGTGTTTATTGAACTTGAAACTTGAAGGGTAGAGATATGTTTTCGTCGCTTCATTTGGGCTTAATTATTTTTCCTTCTGATGGAATTAGATCTCTCGGTTTTCAAAGAAAACACTGATCTAAATTGAAATTGAACCGATTTTCAATTTGATCCGAGTTAAATTTTTTTAAAAATTAAAAAACCTGGTTAGTTGGTTTTTTTTATCCGAACCAAACGGACTGGGAACACCATTAATAGCTATATGCTATACGTATATATGCTTTATTTATATAGTATATTAACAATCATAGCTGTTTTGCAAGCACTCCCCCTACGCCACTAACTTCCGGTGTTTTAGCTGAGTGTGCGCGAAAGACTTGAAGGAGATCACTATCGTTTTTTAATCCTTCAAACAAGTTGAATATTAGATACAGTAAATCTAGATGCCCGAAATCTGAGCATCATCACCTCTATAAATCTGTCTTTCTCTATAGTTCATCTTGCATAACAGAGTTCAAACCAGAATAACAAACTCAAACCCTCCGAAATGTCGGAAATAACCCCCATTGTCCTTTTAATTCACTTCCTCACCCTCATCCATTTCCTTCATGCAAACTCCCAATTTCATGATCAAGAACAAGCCTAGTTAATTAGTCTGTACTTTGCAGTGGGTAAATATTATTTTTTTAAATAAAAAAATATTAAAAGTATGAAGAATATTTTAATAGTATTATTAAAACTAGTCAAGTGAGTTAATTTTTAAATCCTCACTCAACTCTTTGCCAAACCCAAGTAAAATGGGACTGACAACCATGTCAGACTCATGCCAGACCTAGGCGCCTGGGTTTGGTAGCCACGCTAGATCTAGGTGTCGTGGGTCTAGCAAACATGCTAGATCCATGCGTTTTTTTTTTGAAAATATATGAATTCACTTATAAGTATTCTAAAAATATATTTATTTTGTATTTTTATCTTTGTCTTTTTAACAAAATATATTTCTATCTTTTCTAAATTTCTTTCTTCTTTTTTGGGACATTAACCATATGCATCCCTAAAATTCACTCAATTTTTTTTTATTAACCTCTAATTTTAGTGAATAAATCATCTACAAAATTGTACAAATTAAGATAGTCAAAAGGATAATAAGTCTTTTACATATACAATATTTTCTTTTCTTACAACATAATGTATCAATTCAAAAGTTCAATTTTTTTTTTAATGATCATATATTTCAAATTTTTGTATATACTAATAGTTATGGTGTAGAATAAACTCTCATTGTAACAAATTTTAACAATTAGATCATGCAACAATATCTTAAATAATAATAAAAAAACATGAATCCTTTAAAAAACTATCCAACACTTGGATGAAAATATAAAATCAATATTTTCATCCACAATACATCAAGAAATCAAAAGCAATATCAAGCTCATCTTCATAAAAACCTTTAATTTTCATCACTTGTTAATGAAGGCTTGGAATGAATATCAAGTTGATCCTTGGCGAGATTTCAAATCGCCACCGCAATCTCCCTAACATCTTTTCGTGTTATTAATGATGCACTACCATCATCCTCTGGTTTTTTTTTGCCCTTTTTTGCAACAAAGGATTGATGGATGAAAAACCTTCATTTCCTCCGACCATCTCTTCATACTGAACATCATTTTCCACTTGGTTCAAATCCACTTCGGTGCTTTCAAACAAGGATAAGACTTTGCAAAATAACATGTTGGCATGTCCTTTCCAAAAACAATGGATTTCTATTCATACATTTCTATCTTCTTTTCCATCTTGATTCTTGCATATAATAATAAAGAAAATGTGAAATATTAAGAAACATACAACGTTATTCTTATTGAAAACAAATACAAAACATAATCTAAAATAAAGTCGATTACTCACAAAACATGCAATAATATCTCAGTACAATATATATATAAGAAAAAAAAATAAAAAATTAAAGGTTGGCCTACAGATAGCAGAAACCTAGAAGGAGAAGGAAAAATAAAATGAGAAGAGTCTAGCACTGAAGAAGTATCACAACTAGGGTGGCTATATAGAGTATAGACATAGTAAAATCAAGATTGAAGGTTAAAAAGTGCCCACAATACTCTGTACACAGCATTCTTTTTTGAAAAATCCTTAAGAAAACCATCCCAGAACAACAAAGATCATGTGGCCAGGATCACATGATCATGGCGATTCACAATAAAGATCTGTAGTTGGACAGTAAAATAAATATGTATCAATCTTCAATTTAACTTGATTGACAGGCACGAGTGGGAGCCACAATCTATTCAATTTCCTTATTAGACATGATGGTCCAGCTAGAGAGATTAGCTTGAATGAAAGGATACTAAGAATCATTTGATAGGAAAGGTGTAAGGCTTGATCTTTATGTACATTAATGCAAAACAAAAGTCAGATTAATTTGTCTATATAGGCAAAAAATAAGCATAGAATCAAAAATCGAGATAAAAAAACAATTATATCTCTTAAAACCCAGCTCGACCTAAAAAATAAAAAGATCAAAACAAAACAAACTAGAAAAAATTCAAAAAGAACATTGATTTCTTAATGCCATCTGTATGTACCAAAATTCAAGAAATATAACACGAGAAAATGAGAAAAAAAAACAGATATGATAACAAACTTAAAAAATAAAGTTGATTTTGATGTTGATAACAAGCATCACATAATAACTTCTTCGAGTTTGTGTTGGCCTCTATCCTATGTTAGATTTTTCAAAACATGTATGAAATGATAAATCTAAATATTTTTTTTTTGAAGTTTCAATATCTTATTAAATAAATCTAGAGTTATTTGAGATTTATATAAAGATTACATAAAAATTAAATTTTTTTTTCAGCTTTGAATAATTATTTCAAAGCTAAATTATTACAAGTTACAAATTTTTCAAGAGTTTAATCTCTAATGATAATTCACATAAATTACTAATAAAAAATTTTCTATATCCTTTTAAAAGAGAAAAATTACTATATCTTTAGTACTAGCTTTTTATATTTTTAAGGAATTTTGTAATTGACGATGTAGTTTCAATATAAAATTACTATATCTTTAATACTAGCTATTATCTTTTATATTTTTAAGGAATCATGTAATCGACGATGTAGTTTCAATATACTACCACACACAAAAAAAAAAAAAAAAAAGGTCTTA
>Ga0325405_1007587_pt1 | contig 10916 bp, 4 predicted proteins | sample PopdelMetagenome_21_FD_205663 | JGI IMG/M metagenome (GOLD analysis project Ga0325405, IMG submission 205663) | Populus deltoides microbial communities from Bellville, Georgia, United States - Xylem-Control-R2 | ecosystem: Host-associated > Plants > Phyllosphere > Stem > Wood/Secondary xylem...
GACTTGAGCATATACGCACATCGCCGTGAGTGGAGACTTCCTAGAGTGACTTTTATTAGTGCCAAGAAGATTGGCTGAAACAAGATTTTTATTTAGTTAGTGATATAATGGTGCCAAAGGAAGTAACTGAATCTCACTTTTTATTAGTGCCCTAATATTCTTACTATTTTTGTTAGGATTTTTTATTGATATACATGATTACTATAACCTTATAAAACAAACCTAGCCATGATCCAACCTTCACCTGCAAACTAGAATTTACTTGATAAATAAATAAAAAAACATTTCTTTAATTTTTTAATAATATAATATTTATTATTACTATATTATATTACAAACTTGAAGAAACCAATCTAATTTCAAACCAATCTAAATAATATTTTTATTAGTAAATATGTTATTTAGTGATTCAGTTAATTATACATTGCACTGATTTTATTTTTATAAAATATATTTATTATTAATGATTTTTTTATTTTTAATATTCAATTATATTTGATTAATAAATTTAATGTTTGATTAATGAATATAGAAAAAATCTGTGGAATAAAAATGCTTTTATAGAAAATTATAAAGTTATTATAACTATAAGATTTTTATTACATCTAAACATTGTTGTTAAATGTTTTTTTTTTTTGTCAATGTTCTTGAAAACAACCGAAGCTTGAAAATAAAATAAGTAGAGAATAAAATGAGTTAAATAAGTGATAAATAGGTAGGAAACAATAGACTTTTACCTGAAATCATACAAGGAATGGTAAAAGGATGCTAGAAGAGAAAAATAATAAAATGTAACAATAAATATTTTAATGTAAAGAAATAAAATTTCTAAGAGAAAAGAGAGGGAAAATATGAATAGATTCGACCAGTTTAAGCATCAAATTATACCGAGAACCGAGGGATATACTTCAAAATACTTATGGAACAAGAGTGAGTAAACTTGTAATTTTTTAAAAAATTTCAGCACTTCTTCTCCTTGTAACCAACAATTATGGATGGAAATAAAAAGAGAAGAGAGTTCTTATTCTTTTCTTGATATTACCTAGAATTTTAAGAGAAACCATGAATTAGAACATGTTAGATGAGAGAATGAGTGTTTAAACACATTAAGCACAGGAATTGAAAGGAAGTCAAGTGAGATAAAGAGGAGATAGAGAGAGACCATGATAATTTGAGAGAGATAGGAGAAAAGGTGGGGAAATTTTGACTGACTAGCATTTGAATATTATTTAATTGTTGAGTAAAGAGTTCTAAACTTATTTATGCAAGTTTAAATGAAGATAAACAGTCTTATATGAAATTTAAAATTATTTAATTATGGTTCTTTGATTAAATTTGAGAAAAATATAAAATTGGGATGAAATGATGTAATTAGAGTGAAATAGAATAGAATAGGAAGGACTCAACATAATGAATAATTGAAGAATGAAAATTTGATATTGTTTTGAATGCAAGCCTACATAAAAAGTGAAAAATGAGAAGTTTTGGAATTAAAATGAATACTTATTTACTTGTATGTCTTTAATTAGCATGTGATGATGATTCAAATTGAAATTAATTATTGTATTTAGTTGTAGTTATATTTCAAATGTATTTTGATTCAAGATTTTATGATAAATTAAAAATTATTTATTGTTATATGTTGGCTTGTAAAATGTGTGATAATGTTGAGGATGTATTTTGAAATAGAAATTGGAATAAATGGATGGGAAGAATAAGGCATTTAGGGTCGACTAAGTATGGATCATGGGGCATTATGTTGTTAAGAGTAAATTTATAAAATGTTATAAATTGTGTGTTGATGAGATAAAGGTATGAAAAAAGAAACTGTGTAACTTTATATTTGAATATCTAGTTAATAACCCTATACTTGGACATATATAAATAGATGTATAAGATAAAGTTGGGATAAAGTAAAAGAGGTTTTTTTGAGGCATTGGAGAGTTAATGTGTTTAATTGAAAAGGGTAGACAATATGCAAGATCATGGCATTATGTCCTTGAAATTCAAATAGTGTGAGATACAAATATAAGTTATGGAAAATAAATATGAAAATTATATTTGTTAAATTAAAGAAGGTTTATGTAAAATGGTTTAGATTTCATGAATATCAATTTAAAACAAATGGAAGAGATATTAATAACGATACTTTTTCTGGAATTATTGTATAGGAATTGAGTAACAAAAAGGAATGTTGAGAAGGAAAATGTGTGGTGACAAATGATTGAGTAGCCTACCATCGTGAATGAAGACCAATGATTGAGTAGTTCGGATAGAAACCATTGATACATATAGTTCATCTTTTCGGACACTTAAACATAACTACAGATATTTAGGTGTGAATGTATGATCTTTAGTGAGGACATAATTATGATTACTCAATGAGCAAAGTTTTAAGTAATAACATCTTCAATAAGCAAAGTATTAATGTTGGCTAGGATTAAAGAATCTTAATGAAGTCATTAATCTTTTTAAGGATTGAGAATTTTAATAATAACACTTGTGTTGGGATGAGTAACATTATTTTTTTAGGTGGGGGTGTGATTGTGCCATCAAAGTAGCAAAAAATAGCTTGGCCTTGGAATTAGGGTAGGGCTTGAGCTTTCCATACATGATAGTTGAAGGAATTAAGTTTGACATTGATAATAAATGAAAGATTAAAGAGGGTTAGGAAAGTAGCCGATTCAATAGAGTATTAGAAGTAGAGAAGGTCATTTAAAATTGAAAAGGATATTGATTGTAAGTTGAAGATTGGAAAGGTTAGGAAAGTAATAAGGTCAATAGAATTATTGGAAGTATAGGATGATGGAAAGGTCATTTATGATTTTTTTTAAAAAAAAGAGTAGACAATGGTCTTCTAATGGCTCACTCAGATACTATGTAGAGAGTATTAAGTTTCATAAAAATATAAAATGTTTCAACTTTTATTATATTTGATCGAGTTATGTATATGCAAGGACTTTAGATGGAACATAAATCTAACTATTATCCTTCTTAATTACCTATACATAGTCTGAATTCAAAGTTTAAAATTATTAGTTATACTCCTAAAAAAGTAGAGTCTGTTGAGGTGTTTTGAACTCCTGAAGCAAATGAATCTTTCGTGGATGAACATGTCTTATTGACCTGTTCTTCTATAGTAATGAACCAACATTTTTTTATTTTCATTTTTTGTTTGTATTAAGGTTATAAATTATTGTGCTTGATTGAAAATTGATAATTTCAAGATGAAATTGATATAAACTAAGCTCAACTTTAATTCTGTAAGTTGGTCTTGTTTTGTTCCTTTATAATAATAAAGGAGTTAAATTTGAGTATGCTATTGAATTATTAACTAAGCAAAGCATATAAAAAGTTTTAAAGGGGTTTAAACTCACATAAATAAACTAAGTACAGCATCATTACCTAGTCTAGGTACCAGAAAGCTCATGAAAAATTAAAATAAAAGAGGTTTCATTTTGTGAAGACAAAATGTTATGGAATATGATTATTATATGTTATTGTTTTCACTACTAGAAAATTAAAAAATAATAAAAACATCAATGAAAAATATTTTTCATGGTTTACTAATGAAATTTATGACATAAAATTTTCATCATTAATTTCATATGAAAACGGTGATGGAATAAAAAAAATCATCAACAATTCCATTGGCTTTGATGACGTTTTAATTTACTAACAAAATTGCTGATAAAAATTTCATTAGCGTTTTTAATGGGAATTATAACTCGATAATCCTCTCTTTTCCTCATTTCATCCTTTTTTTTTATTTGAAAACACAGCAACCCTAACCCCTTCATCACATAAAAAATCTGATAGCCTTACCTCATAAATTTGACCACCATAACTCGCCAGTGCCTGTGTAACATCTTTCTAATAGCATAATCTTCCCTCTCTTGAATTCATTTCTTATCAAGCTTCACTCCACCAAGTAAGCAAACCCACCCATTTGTGTTTTAATTTAATTTATTGAAATTGTTTTTTAGTATTTGTAATTTTCTTGTATATTTAAGTGTTTTACTTGTTTTGTAACGATAATTTTGTTGTATTAATGTACAATTTATTTTTAGGGTTTGTTTAGAATTTGATAGAAATAAATTGAATTTATCACTTGATGGAATTGAATGTGATTTTATAACTTAGGTGTGTTAGAAATGAAATGATGGATAAGTTAATGGTTACCAATTTATTTATTTATTTTGCAATTTTATGGTTAAATTCAAAATTATAAAAAATTTACTTTGTGTGGAATTGATAATAATTAAAGGTATTCATTTAGGTTAAATAAGTTTGAATTGAATACTAATTTAATAGGTACTAGTTTTTTTTAAAAAAATTACCAAGAAATGATGGGTAATTATTGAGAAAATTAAGAGTTCAAGGACAAAACATATCTTTTAGATTACGAGATCAATGCATGTTAGGCAATTAATAAAGCCCTAGCACAAGGTACAATATGGTGCATAATAATATTGAAATGACATAAAATGATTATGTATAGTAAAGTCATTGGTTAGTAAGTTTTCAAATGATATGATTGTTTAATATATAGAATCAACAAGTTCAAGTAGTACATAATCCTATATTTGCTTAAATGTCAATACATGTATCAAGTTCTTCTCTATGTGTGATATTTCAATCTACATTAACATAATGTCATGGGATTAATGGGTAATATTACTAGTGGTGATTTATCAAAGTTTGTGAAAGTATAAGTGGTGTAATGAGAATGAGTATATGGTTAGTAGAAAATAGAGTGATTTTTAAGAAAGAGGTATTGGTTTGAGATAAAAAGAATATATAGGTATGAAAGGTGCTTGAAAAATAGGGTGCTTGAAGAGAAAAATAATGTTTACATTAGGTAATGGGCATGAGAAAGTTCATAGTGGTAGTGGTGGAAAGGATTTGAAAAGGGTGGAATTGGATCTTGATAGGTTAACATATATTTGACTTTTGTTATTTGTTTCTTAGGCAAATTTATATGAACTCTGAATTCTTAGAAGTGAAGAGAATTGTAGATTATATTCTTCTAATTGTATTTTAGTCTCGTGATAATTACTCTAGTGAGGAAATAATGCCACTAAATGACAAGCATTTTGGTAAAATATTTTTATAATATAATTATACTACCTTAAAGATTTACAACAATCAATTTTGAGCTAATTTAGTTTAGTGTTCCTATTTCAGAAAAAAAGAGAGAAGAAATTCACATCACAAAGAAACATCAATTCAGGGTTATCATTTGTTGTTTGATATAGATTGGGTGGGTTGTGGAAGTTTGATATGTATTTTTCTTTTCAAAATTCTTGTGTTTCTTCCTTTTAATCACTAATGCCTTACTTTGTTTTTGCTTCAATTTTTCTCATGTTAATTTTTAGTCCTTGCATTCATTACAATAAGTAAATATATTTTTCCATCCTCTCTCTAGACATCTTCCATGCTATATCTTTCTTGGGAATATGTTCATATGACGTGGTGACAAAGAATTGTGGTGAAATGTATGAATGGTAAGTATAGATTGATTATCATAAAAAAAATATGCTTAGAGATGTTAAACGACATAAAATAAGTCCTGACTTGGACTTGAATATAATATTTGAACACAAATATTTATACTAGTCTAAGATAATTCAAAAAACATAAAAGATAAATACATCTTACATGTACCCAAGAGACATCTAGGAGAATAAAAAGATATTTTTAAATTCAAAATTATTTTCAACACTCCTTTTTAATTTTGAAAGTCTCATAACTCTTAAAATTTAGATTATGATGAAAAATCATCTTGTCATGACTTACTAATGGCATCTCATTGCCATCTCTTTAATCATCATTTATTTAATAATTGTATATCTTTATATAGTTACTCTTAGCTATTTTTCTCATTTTGTGTTTGCTATCATAATTCTCTAACCAAACATATCTTTTCAAGATTTAGCTCTTCAAGTTGCTATTATATTTTGACTCACTCTTTTTTAGGTTGTTGTTTTCTTCTGTCATGGCTCTTTGACCATTTATCGTCTTTTATAGTAAGACCCCGTTTTTTTGATGAAAAGTAGTTTCTTTTCAGGAAAGTGAATTATTTTTCGATGTTTGGAAGTGTAATGAAAAATAAGTTGGAAAACACTTTCCAGTGTTTGGTTATGTCATGGAAAATGAGTTGGAAAATAACTTATTAATGTTTTATTTTTTTCAAGTTTATTAAAATAATGAAGAACAAATCTTACAAATTAAAAAGTTGAATGTAAATGAAATTGAAATTGAAAAAAATAAAATTTCATAAATTATCTCAAATAAAATAAATAATAATCAAAATAATAGAGATCGAATCTAAAAAATAAAAAAATTAAAAGAAGAAGAAATTAAAATAATAATAATAATTAATATTTCATAAATTATTTCAAATAAAATAAGTAACAATCAAAAGAATAAAGGCCAAATTTGATAGATAAAAAATTTCAATTAAAAAATGATAGGGAAAAACAAATAACAATTATAAAAATAAGGACCAAAGTTAATATATAAATTAAATTCTAAGGGATGAAATTGAAAAATAAATATTCAAAACAAAATATATATAGCAATCAAAAGTTTGAGAACCAAATTTGATATAATCAGCAAATAATATGACATTTCTAATTTTTTTCACAACTTCCGGAAAGTGTTTTCCTCTCAAAATAAAAGGAAAACACTTTCCTAGAAACCAAGCCAAATTTTCCTTTAATTGAAAAGTGTTTTCCGTTGACCAACTTTCCTAATGACAAACAAACACAAGAAAGTTTAGAAAGTGGTTTCCCGAAAATCAGTTTCCGGGAAACAAACGCACCCTAAGAGTTTTCTATTCTCTTTATATATACTCTCTCTTGTATCACACCATCTTTTGTACAAGAAGTTGTTAGCTTGCACAAAGCCTCTTTCTTAAGCTTATTTTATCTCTCTTGATGTAATGCCTTAACTCTTTTGTTGGGTTCTATCATCTTGCACTTCTATTTTTTTTTTCTTTTTGGATGTCACTTGTCCATCCACTCTTTCATCTACAAACATGCTTTAACTTCTCAAACGCCTCACTAAATCGAATTAGCTCTGATACCATGTTAGAAAAAAATAAAGAACTCTTATATTAAGTTACTCTCAAATAAGAAGAAGTCGAAATAGACTTGGACTTTAATATAATATTTGAACACATATATTTTTACTTGTATAAGATAAGTCAAGAGACTTAAAAGATAAATACATCTTTAATAGTTAAATGTACCTAGAAAACACTTAAAAGAGTTAAAAGACACTTTGAACTTCAAAATTAATTCCAACAATGCATACATACATACATAGACACACACTTTAAATAAAATATCTTGGATATCATTTGTTAACACATAATTTTATTTTAGGGATGAGATTGGTATAGCACAACCATTTGGACACCTTCCAAGGTTCATATTAAGAATAAAAATGGCCTCGCTGAATAGGTAACAATGTTGATTATTAATGAATTTGTTTCCCATGGAATAAATACGTTAAAAGAGAATGTTGATACGTTGTATTTATTGAGTTAAGATTTGATTGATAATTTGTTCATTGGATTTAATAGCCGTTCATTTTATAATTATGCTTTTAATATTAATAAGTGATATTAAGTGTTGGGTAACACTATTCTGTTCAATATTGAATTCTCAAATCCTTTTTGTTACTATACCTTGTTGTTTATAAGGTAGATACAGAAAACCTTATTTGAACTTGGTTATGCTTATTCATTTGTTTATATATACATCTAAATCTTTTCTCTTTACAAAGTTACTAACTTAAGTATTTGAGAGTTCTTACATCTATTAAAGGAGATTTTTTGCAAGTAATATTTATTAGCTACATTGGCTATGAAGAATGAATCATATTGCTTGAACTAAAAAATTAATTGATTATCCAACACGTAAGCCTCATTTCTAAACTTCTTGGATTTTAAAACCTCATCAGAATCCATACACAATCCATCTTGAGATTCCGCTAAAGCTTAACCTTAACTTCTGTAGTGCTGATGACAAATATAATATATAAACTTTAAATATAATCTATAAATAAGTTAAATTTTTTTTTTATAAATAACACAATTCAAATAAATACATCATATATGTAAATATATGTTTCTAAAGAAGAATAATAAATAATATATAATTAAGTGGAGGTCAAACCTTCACTTATTTTTAATGTTATGGAATAAAAAATATGATAAATTTAAAAATAATAAATATAAAATCTATATTTCTCATGACATACCATTTAATATACCATAAAAAAATTGAATTAAAGAAACCAAATACATAATTATTCAATAGCACTAAATAATTAAAAAAATAAAATAAAATAAATTCCTTTTAAATCTAACTCACAATATTTAAAATTATGTTACAAACAATGTTTTATAAAAACTTAATTAAATTATTTTTATTTAAAATTATATTTTTATATTTTCAAATTATTTTGATATATTAATATTAAAAATAATTTTTTTAAAATTAAATAAAAATATTATTTTAATATATTTTAAATAAAAATATCTTAAAAAACAATCTCTACAAATTAAAATTAAAGAGTAAACTTGCGTTTTGAATCAATCGTAAAAACAAACGACGCCGTTAAATCCTCGGAAGAACACCTGCGGGATAAACGAAGAAGGTCTTTCTTCTTTCTTTTGGCTATCAATCAAAAACCCTTGAAACTCTCTCTCCCTCCTCTACTAGTAACTGAAACTGCTCCTCTTGTACGTCTCCTTCTCTTAAATCTCTCTCTCTCAAACACTTTTTTTTTTCCTTATAAAAATGAATAGATAGTATAAAAATAAATAAATAAATCTTCTCATCCAATGAAATACTACTCATTTTCTTCAATCTAAATACTTTTTTTTTTGAATTTCACTTTCTCCCAGTTTCTCTCCAAATGAGCGACCCTGCCGCCACCGCCACCGCCACCGACGACGCCAGCCACATCGAGAAGCTCTACGAGTTTGGCGAGCGACTCAGTGAGTCCAAAGACAAGTCTCAGGTAAAACCCTAGGGTTTTATTTAAATTATTTTATAATTAGGTGATCTTAACAGCTTTGTCTTTTTCGTTATTTATGGTAGAATGTGAAGGATTACCAGGGGATTATGGATGCAGCAAAAACGAGCATAAAAGCGAAGCAATTGGCGGCACAGTTAATCCCGAGGTTCTTCAAGTTCTTCCCTGAGCTTTCCAGTCAAGCTGTCGAGACGCAAATCGATTTGATTGAACAAGAAGAGCTCGGGGTTAGTTTACTTTTTTTTTTTGTGTTAGAAACCATGTCTTTTGAACATGGTGCATTGGTGCAGGGTTTTTATATTGTGTGCTTGCTTGAAGGATTAGTATCTGGAAGTGTTTGTTTACGCATTTGTTTACAAATTGAAATTAAAGTGGATTTTAGGCTTTTGTATGGATTTAAGTGTTAATTGGTTGTGCAGGTCCGGGTGCAAGCGATTAGGGGACTGCCGCTATTTTGCAAGGATACGCCGGAGTATTTGTCAAAAATTGTGGATATTCTTGTGCAACTCCTTGCAGCTGGTAATTGGATTTTCTAAAATAAGATTTTTGAGAAGGGACTTTTGTTGATGTAGTAGGGATTTGACGTTGACTCCTCTTTATGGTTTTAGAGGAAATTGTGGAGCGGGATGCAGTGCTTAAAGCCCTTATGTCCCTGTTGAGGCAGGATGTGAAAGGTAAATCTTTAAGATGGATGAAATAATTTGGATGAATATTATATAATGTGCAAATGAGTATATATTAACTATCTTTGGACTCTAGGATACAAATCTTGTACAATTCCAACTTGGCCAGAATGTCGGATGGAAGTTTAGGAAAATTAGCATATGCTTTTACAAGAAATCTTTTTTTTTTCATAGTGACATAGGGTGCTTTCTGTTTTCATGCAACATAAATGTAGCATGCTTTTCTGCAACTCCTTTACATTCTTAAAACTTATATAGATTAACAGTTATCATGCTTTAGACCTCTATTTTGTGTAGAGCTTTCCTTGAAGGTGGAAATGTCATGGTTTTGTTTTAGGCAAATGTTGTCTTTATAGGACCGGGCAATGGTGAATAACATCTTTGAAAAGCTGCAATTGGTGTTGTTGTTGCTATCTAAGCGTACATTTGTAAACTAACTTGTTGGCATCAAGCCACCAGATTCTTGAAAACTATAATTGTTTCAAAGAGAATAGTATTTCTTTCAAAGAGAATCCAGTTAGAATTGTGGGCCTCTTCCCAAATTTGGGGAGTTAATAACACTAACTGAAAAAAAAAATGGTAAAATCCATCTTGTTAATAACCGGCACATCTTAAGCTACAATTCTACATTTGGCGCACACCAGAATGAATTAGATATTGGTGAAACAGAAGGGCATTTAGGGAAAAATCTACCTGAATTCTTAGAAGTTTGGGTTTTTAGTTGATTACGCAGTGGAATATTGGGAAGCATTTTTGCTAAAAGGATGAGTTTAATTTTTTCAATTACTAATTTGGACATATTTCAGACGAAATATCGTAAATGAACTTGTTGGTAGTTTATCATGGTTTCAACTATTTGTCAATGGTTGCACCTCTTGGCAGATAAATTAATAGATTTCTACACCTTCACCTAGGAGAAAGAAAATAAAAAAAAAAGATAAAGAAAATGAGAACTTGTAAAAATTTTACCTGACTATTCTCAATTAAGCTTGTATCAGGCACCATACACGTTTTCTAGCGTGCTTTTTGTTGTGGGTTTTTTTTTTCCCTTTTGGTTTTTTCTCAAATGTATTTATTCTTCTTGCTATGCAGCATCGTTGTCTGCCTTATTTAAGCATATTGGGACTGTTGAAGAACCAAGCACGGATGAGCTTATTCGCGAGAAGGTTCTGAGCTTTGTAA
>Ga0325405_1007588_pt1 | contig 10916 bp, 4 predicted proteins | sample PopdelMetagenome_21_FD_205663 | JGI IMG/M metagenome (GOLD analysis project Ga0325405, IMG submission 205663) | Populus deltoides microbial communities from Bellville, Georgia, United States - Xylem-Control-R2 | ecosystem: Host-associated > Plants > Phyllosphere > Stem > Wood/Secondary xylem...
GCGGGCTTGAGGTTAGGGGAAGGACAGCTTTCTAAGTGAGAGAGGGTTGTAACAAAGCTTAGCTACCACTTCAATAATTTATCACCATGATCATAACAGTGTAAAAGGAAAAATTGATAAACCCGGCTTGTCACCTGATATGGCTCAGAATTTGGGTTATAAGTTACATATTTTAATTTAAATTAGTCCGGGTTAATCAAAATGATATTGTTTTATTAAAAATTAAAACAACATCGTTTTGAAAATTATATTTTTTTTAAAGTTAAATTAGATTTTAATCGAGTCATTAGGATTGTAGATTGACTCTTCAAGTCAAATTAAATTAATTCTTAATTGATTTTTAAAAAAAATTTAATTCGAGTCAAAGGTCAAGTTGGTCGAGTTTAGAGTTGACCCATCAAATTATATCGGGTTTAATAATTATGATGAAAGTATACTGACAGGTGTGCTTCTAAAATTATTCAAAAATAAAATGTAATTTTAATTTTCAATGAAAAAAAAACACAATTTCACTTTGTAAATGACCAAAATTTCCATACAAATTCAATAGTTAAGGAAGTGGTATGACTTAAGAATAAGGTTTTCGAATGAAGGGTTTAAAACAAGATTAAAAAAAGGATCTATCTTAATTATTAAAAAATAGATCGATTATAAATTTTTTAGCTCAAGATTTGTGCAAGTGGATTGAATAAGACATAATTTTAACATTTGATGGCATGAATCATGAGAGGAATTAATATTTTTAGGTAATTTGATTATTTTAATGTGTTAATATAAAAAAAATTAAAAAAATATTATTTTGTTATATTTTAAATTGAAAAGTACTATACATCAAATTACCAAATACTCATTAAGAAACCATTTGATATTATAGTAGCTTTTATTTTTTACTTCACTACAGGAACAAAAACTATTTAGTTAATCAAATAGTTTTTTTCTATACGGTCCCATAATTATATTTAAAACTCTAATTTTATAAAAACTAAAATAACCTATTTTTTCTTCATAAAAACTTGTTTTTCATTTATCATTCACGCAAAAACTTATCTTATAACAATTTTAATTAAATATAAATTTTTAAATCTATTTTTATTAAATCATAACTTAAAATATTTTTCTTAAACCGTTATTTTATTTAATCAGAAGCAAAAACAAGCTAAGTAGCTGCTGATAATCCTGGCTATTTAGCACTACCAAAAGTCAAATTTTATTAATTGTCAAATGGGATAAAATTAAAGCTGATCCGCCCGTTCCTCCACCAGTAGACCTGCATTCTGCTGCAATGCCTCCAAGAAGTGCATCACATTAAACAGCTAATAAAGGCAATTAAATTAAGTGATTACTATACAGAATTCGCATTTTTTAAATAATATATGGAAAAGTCAAAATAATATTTCGTAATTGTGCATTTTTTTCAATTAAATTAAACTTGTGATGATATCACTAAAGCCACGGGCTATGTGAATTTGGACACAAATGTATTTTATAAAAAATAAATCATGAAAAAAGAAGAAGAGAGAGCTCATATATATTTTTGGTTGATTTTTCTATGACTGTCTCATTTGATTGTTCCCGTACACCTTCTTGATTTATTACAAGGACTCCATAATTTTCTTTTCATCATATTCTCCAATAAAAACAAAAGCCCTCTTCTCCATGGATCAAAACATTGTGCTAAATTCATGATATTTGATGCAGGAGGCACCTGGGGCAATTTGGATTCTAGGGTTGAAGATAAAATGCTGTTCTTGGAAATTTGTGGGTGAGCATATTTGATTATTTTTCCAATGCATAATGGGCCCTTGTGTAGCTAGCTCCAATGTAAAAAATATGAACAAAAAAGAAGAAGAAGTGAGTAATTTGTGTGCATGAACTGTGGGCAGGAGGCCAGGAATAATGGCTGTAAGCATTTGAAAAACAAAACAATTCAGGAGTTGTTCATGATCCAGAGAATCTTGCTGCAAAGGAACATCATTGTTTAACTTGCTATTGATAAACAGTTCAATACAAAATCAATAATTCTGGACAAACCAGAACTTCAACTACATCATTCTAGCGGTATAAAAAACAGTCCTGCAAATGTTTTACCATAAGAAAAAAAAAAAGATAGAAATATGTTTAATTGAAGAAATTAAAAATAAATATAATAAAAATGAGGGTTTCAAAGTGAATTTATGTCTTCTAAACTAAAAAAACATAAATATATTTTCTTTGCCTTGATTGTTTCTGTTTTTTGTGTATCGAGACAATAACACACAACTCTGTCCAAATTAGTGCTCGCAGAAAAAAAAAAAAAACTTTAATTCAGCAATCTTCAAAACTGGATGTATAGGGAAAATATGTATAGATTATTCAACAAAAATATTTTAAAAACACTATATATATTTCAACAAATGGAAACAGATTGGAATTTTGTTGATTCGATGATCAGTTGTGGAGTGGGTTTGGTCCACAAGGAACAAGCCTGCGCGAGACGGTGTGAAGTGCCTTGATGTTGTTAGTGCTGGATTCTGAAGCCTTAAAAATGGAAGAAAGCGCTTGTAGAAACATTGAAGAATGTTTGGTTTTCGACCCTTGTACTGTTTCTCCATTGCTAGTAGATCTTTTGGCATCGCGGCAAGTGGTGCCATGAACGAGTACCAGGAACACTATCAGGAAAATAAGGAACAGCTGAGGATTTTTATTCCTCATGATGAAAATGGTGGGGATATAGAGACCAGAGAGGTTGATAGATAGGAAAATGGATTTTAGAGCAGGGGGAATATGGTAGGTTTGTTGTTTGTACTTTGTCTGTGTGGTTAATTAGGCAGCTTCGAAGTTTATTTATAAGGTTGGCCATGTCAGGCCAGGCCACCTTATGTTTATTACCATTTGACATTCATAAATTATCAACTCAGAATTTTTATTTTTATATTTATACGAGTATTTGATTTAACGTATGTATATCTCAATTAATTTTATAAATTTTAAAATTAATAATAATATAAATTTTTAGTAACCCTAATAATCAAAACTAATAATAATATCTAAATACCAAAATTCTTCGAATGTTGAATGTTGAGGGCACATCTTGCTTGTCAATAAAATTACAGGTAACAAGTAATTTTCGAATGAGGTTGAATTTGCGAAAAATTATTATAATATCTAAAATAATTCAAAATAAAACTCTCTCGAATGGACAGGTGGGCCTGCTACAGGGTTTTAATAATTATGTTTGGAAGAATATATATTTTTACATAACTTTCACATAATAATTATTTATAGTTTTTTGAGAAAAAGTCTACAACCTGTCCTGAATATAAATTCCTGAATACAAAGCATTTCTCCATAATGAGGCTGCCTACGTACGGATTGCATACGCCACAAGAATTGAACCCTCCACGCCACAGGTTTCTTATTACAGATAGCATAATCTCTTACAGTAGAATGTTTTTGTTAAGGAAAAGAATAGAATATGCATTCTGTAGTTGTCTTTCAAAAAGGCAATATATATGCAATGCTGCCAAATTGCATTGCCTGATCCCCATGGAGACTAAAAAACAGTAGAGTAGGTGGCTTTCCTGTTTATTAAACTGATAAATCCAAGTTGACTCTATCAGCGTGCAGGCTTCGCCAATTTATCTAAGGCAAATATGACGTGTGGATCGATGGATATAGCTAGCTAGAGATTAAATGAATGGACATCTTTTTATTAATTTTGCCGTGTGAAGTGATGTTAGGGTGTTGATATTGAGCATGAAATAAGCATAAGAGATAGCATAAAAACTGATCAGCGCCTTAAATATTTTCAAAATTTGTGCGTAGTGACAGGTTTGTAAGGTTGGGCTCATCAAGCACGAAGCATAACTTGGAATCTTGAGAGGCAGGAGGATGGCTGAGGGAGTTGGTGAGCACCAGCTATACATAGGATAGGGTTCTGCAGGAAAAACAATGAAATAACCAATCTCTAGACTGAAGATGATGCAGAAAGAACAGTGCATGACACTTGAATTAATCTATAATAATTTGGTCTCCTTTGAATAAGAAAAGTCAGCGCATAACCAGCCTGGTTTCAGCTAAAATTCTTGTCAAGAATTGAGCTCCATCTATTATAATGCTTCTCCCTCGCTCTCCCTCTCCCCCTCTTTTTTATCTTAGAACTGCTTCCTTATCAACCATCTATTATAAATCTTTTTCACAGATGATTTTAAAGACACACCCTCTATATATATCGATGTCGATTTGGTGTATTCAAGAGAATAAAATCCTCTTGAATGGTGGTCTCAACTCTCAAGGTTTGAAGAAGTCGAGAGAGAGAGAGAGAGAGAGAGCAAATTTCCTTGATCACCAAGCATACATCTTAATTAGGGTTTGTTATAATCCATCTTGTTAACTGCGTACTCACTGCCTTGAGCTTTCCTTGTATATGTTCTTGAAAGGGAATGTATTAGAATTAAACAACTCCTCAATTGTGCTTAACTAGCTAGTCAAGTTGGTTTTAACAGCACAGTTCGATATGAAGATTTCAAATCCTTCTGTTCTATGCTCTGTTAGCCATCCATGTGATCAATTTCAAGATAATTTCAGTCAGACATTTAGAAAATTTTCTTTCTATATATCAAGCACATTAATTGACCGTCATCCTATACCAACAATAAATAGGGTCTAGGAAGTGCAATGTTCATAGCTAGAATATATAGGTTAAGGCCTTATATAGAACATGGGCACGGCTGCGGTTACGTCCACGTTTCCAAACGCTGATACAATCACAGCCATGTACGCGTTCCAAACAGGGCTGTAAAAAGAAGTAGATTTGTATGGACGCATGATTTTATAGGTTAAAGACATAAAGATAAGAAGAGAAGAAAAAAGATTGGAATCTTCCAACTATAAAGTCAGCTGCCAACCCCAGCCTAGTGTTTGTAGTTTTTTATGTCTTCAGTGTCCCTACTGGCTGCACGGTCCTCTCAGTAATCAATGCTTTGATCACTGGCTTCCTCTTCATTATATAACACACCTTATTTGCTAGGTAATTTTCTTGAAGCATTTCAAGATAACTAAAAATAAGTGACCATACAGTGGCTAACTTTGACTGGATTACATGGTCATTTGAAGCTATGATGCACAGCTCACATGTCACAATTATACAGTCAAGTGGGACTATTACCGCAACACACTCGCGAGGAGAAAAAATGAGCTTACATTTTCCTTAAAAGCTTAATTAACTACGACACAAACTAAGCATGGTAATTAATACATGATGTACTTTTACAACTCAATCTAACTTCGGTTCCTGGGAAGAATGAAAGAAATACAGAGAGGGAGGCCATCTTTCATTCTTTCCAGGAACCAAGTGGATTTTCTGTCTCCAAAGCAGCATCAAGGATTTCTCATGGAAACAGATAATTACAAAAAACGACAAATCCAATCAATTGTGAAGTGGATTAGGTCCACCTGGGACAAGCTTATGAGATGCAGCATACAACTTCTGGACCTTGTCGTCTTTATTGAATTTCACAGTGTGAGCAATAGCCGGCAGGTGCTGAGGGAGTGGGAGAGAGAACTCGGTGTTAAGTTGCTGTTCTTCTTCATGGGCAGCTCGGCTGATATGCCTGCAAGTAGAAGGATGGAGTAAAGATAGCATGATTGTGCTGAAAACTAGAAGTGGGAGTAAAGGGCTATAAGCTATTCTCATGATTTGAGTCTTGATGAGATGATGAAAAAAAGAGGTTCTAAGATATGGTTTTCAAGTAGAGAAACAAAGGATGTTTTGAGTAATTTTTAGTAGGTCTAATGTCTTTATAAGGGGATCAAGCAACCTGATGGGAAGGGAGACAGGGCCAAATTAACAATCCAATCCTATTTGAAAAACACGAACAGTACCCATCTTTCTATTACTTGGTAGCTCTACCCCATATAATTGACAGCAACAGGTGCCCTTAAAAAAGGGTTAAGAGAAAAGGCCAAGTTTTTCAAGGAGCAAAACGATTAATTATCTCAGACTGCTCAGATCCCTATGATTGATGGAGTAATGAATGCAGGCTGAAAGCCCTTCCAATCTCGACCATTTCATACCTTGATTTGGTTAAATATCATATCAACTCAACTTTCCAGGGACTTGTAACTAGGATTGAAATGAATGGCCTCAAAATTCAAGAGATGAACTCAACTGTGTAAATTTGTTGTCCACTATATTCCTCAAAACTCATGAAATCTTCATATGACAGAAGTAGATGATCTGTCCATAACTTCTTTCACAAGAATGTGTTTCTCATCATGTTTAGAGCTGAAATCTGATAATAAAAATCAATTTGAGGTATTAAACATGGAATTAGTCGGCAAGGCACGAATCACAAGACAAATTAAATCTTGGCATGCCATTGCAAAAGAGGGGACAAGGCATTAAATAGAGTGTACGTGTTTGATAAGATAGCTCGATGATCGCCTTCAAGCTGCCAGCGCAAAGAAAGCGAAATTTGCTACCTCTAAGAGTTACCACTGTGATCCAACAGTTGCCCTGCTTTCATTCAAGTTAATTGCAAAGCTCGTCTCGGTGGAGAAATTTGAGAGCACTGGGGATCAACATCTGCAGCAGATTAAAGTTCGTCGGGTAAAACTAGTTACAGTATACAGTCATTTAACTAGTAGGTTGTAAAGTTTTTCAAAAAAATATTTAGTATACAAGTTGTTTCAACGTGGTTTTTTATATAAAAAATTCAAAATATAAATAAAAGGTTTATAGAAGCGAGATTAAGATATTTTATAATATAAAATAAGATTTATATCCTATTGTATTGATTAAATTTATTTATTTAAATAAATAAAAGATAAATTTATATTTTAAAAAAACCATGACTTAAAAGATAAATTAATACAAATAAAACTGACTGAATAAACTCGCGCTATAAAAAATATTATGTAAGGCCAAACACATCAACAATATAATTTAAACATGAAAATTTTTTATTTTAAAAAATAAACTTTATTTGTAAAAAAAATATAGATAAATTAGAATAATATCTTGAAAAATAAAATAAAAACAGAACAACTAAAAAAAAACTTATATTAAAAAAATACATGTAAAAATCCTTATCTAAATCACGAAACCGAAATAAACTCATAGAAAAAACTTGAAGATAATCACAAAACTAATGTTAAAAAAAAAACTGATGTAGAACAATAAGATCATACGAAACTGAATTCCCAACAAATTAAATGTTAAAAGATCAAACAAGGAAAAAAATAATTACACAAAAGGATAAAAAAAAATAAGGGTGAGAAAAAACATTAATTAGAGGGATAAGATTTTTCAATAGGAAGGTTTAATTGAATTAAAAAATAGATTTAATAAAAGGAAAAAAATCAAAAGAATGAGGATCAAACTAAAAAAAAAACAACTTAAAATTTGATTGAATGATGAAATTAAAAAAAAATCAACAAAAATATCAAGGACAAAATTGAAACTTAAAAAAACAGGGATCGAAATGAAAAACCAAACATACAAGAAATTGCAATTGAAGGACTAAATTGAAAAGAATAAGAATTTTTATAAATGAAAAAAGAACAAAATAAGAAATTAATATAATAAGGACTGAATTGAAAAGTAAAAAATAGATAAGACAATGATATACATTACCTATTAGGAAAGAGAAAAGAAGGAAAAAAAAATCAAACTACCACCGGCAACAATATGACCACATTCAGCTATCACGCGTCACTCCAAATGAAAGAAGACATAACGACACATTTAAGAAGATGGCGAAAGGTTAATTACGTCAACCGGGTGACATCACATGCGTTGCTTAAATGACGGAGACACCAGCTCTACCAGCTTTAAGCATTAAGAAATTTTTAAAAAATATAAAAATATCAAAATACCCCCCAACCCTGACAACTACACAAAATACCCATATGAAAGTACAAAAATACTCTATATGTTAAGCTTATGTTTCATCTCTCTTATGATTAAAGATATAATTGCACTATAAATTAAAATTCAATTACCCCAAAATATTCTTGTCGAGCAGCATAATTATCTTTTTTACTCTAGGGGTAAGTATATATTTTTACTACTAAGTAGTTTATGGAAAGCCAAAAAAAAATTGTTGTCAACAATTCTATATTTTATTGATTTTATAAGTAAAAGAGTATTTTTTATATGAAAAAAATAAAATAAACATCATCACCCCCACTTAAAAGACTCAATTTTTTTTGACCAAAAAGTTTAAAGATAATTTTCCTATAGCTCAAGGTATATTTTATATTTTACTGTGAATTAAACTGCATTAAAACACCCACGTCATTTAGTTTTTAAGGTAATGCTTAGAAAATTTTCTATTGCTGGAATTTTGACATTTAACACAGTATATAATCAACTTACAGTTGGTTGTCGGCCAAACACATGGTTCACGGGTTTAGCTGAATTTGCACGAGATATGCAACTTGGAGAGGTCTAAAGTGCTACAGATGAGCCTCTGCCAACCATGGGAAGCGTTCACTTTGAACAGCCAGACTTCCAAAAAACTGTTTTCATTTCTGAAATTGAGGTTCATGCTGAGAAAAATGTAATGGGATTGTGTAGCTGTTCATTAGTAATTCCATATCATGCATACGAGAAGCAGCGGGCATTTCGACTTGCTTCTCTCCTCTTTCCAAGGCTTAGCTTCAAAGTTCAGCATAGCTTGGGATTTATGAAATACACTATGCTGGCATAAAGAGATTTTCATTTTCTTGTTCCTGTATCTTAAATAATAATACATGATCCATCACAGTGATTGCTGACCAACAGCTACAATCATAACAACAACACAAGTTAAAATTGACCCTTTATATAACCAATTTATTAGTTAACAGACTGAAAATTAAAGCAAGTTTATAATAGGAGTATTTAGACTGAGAAATGCAAGATGCTAAAACATAATGCAAGTGGCAAGATCCACCAAAAACATGCGTTCAAACATTAACTCTTTCTTCATTGGGGATGTTTCGCCGACTTCAAATGAGCACTCGAAGGCAACACTATTCCTCCTTGGATTCAGCAACAGCGGGGGTTTCGACATGTGCAGTAGCTGCTGGACCATCTTCAGCTGGCTTAGAAGCATCACTTTCTGTAGCCTCTGCAGCAGGTTCACTGGTGGAGGTTCCATCAGTTACTGGAACTGTATTCTTGATTGTCCCAACCTTTTCATATTTGCTCATGAACTTGTATTCCCAGTCCTGCAAGGCTTCCAATTCAAATGGACCAAGACCAGAGACATCACCGGTTAAATCTTTGTCTTCAAAAGACATCTTTGCTAGAGCCCTGCTAGCATCCTTGCCAGCAAACAATGCATAAGGTCCGCCAGGTCCATAAAACATCCTGTGACAAATATGTGCAGCAAGCTTAGAAGATTCTGCACGAAATTTGTGTAGAGAATGTACATTGAAAGAATAGTTAAACCATAAGAGTATCCTCATACACAGAATTCATGGTCTCATACTAGATTAATATCCAACCCTCATCTGAAATGAGATTATAATTCAGTCATTGTTAACATCCACTGCATATCATTACAAGTCACTGAAAAAAAAAGGTGGCAAACAGATCCTTTGGGTCTTATACCTCCAAGGAGTCAGGTCATCTGATTAAAAAATGCATGATGTAATTGTACTTATAGTTTGCATTTAAGGGTAAGAAGATTTGCTGAAATCATGTCCAAACAGGGTCCTAGTCATTGTTAGTTCATCACATATAACAACAATTAAGGTACACCAACGCTGAAGATGAGCACATTGGTATGCTTAAGATTCACAAATGTCTCATAGCAAGCACAGGGATAGACCAAAACTCACCACTAACAAAGAAGCAATATGGAATATAGAGCGAGGTCACAGATACACAACATAAACCTTCCTCCACAATGTTCATGATGCTCATTATCATTCATTTAGTAGCAGCAAATGAGCTGTCAAGTCTATAATTTTGATCATATACATAATCTTTTTATGGTTTATAGCAATCCAAGGTACAAAAGAATGTGAAAACAACTGCCGGAAAGTAAAATTTTAGTCTTTTACTTATTGTTCAGCGTCTGAATGAAGCCTCATCCATTGGTTAAATTCAAACCACACCATAAAATTGCTGACAAACAAGTGAAACACAAACAAAAAGTTAAGAAAACCACAAACTATCGAATTACCCAGATAATGCATTCAAAATCAAGTCTTTATCACAAAGGGAGAGAAAAAGGAAGATTTACACGTCAACTTAACACTCATAATCCATTAAAAAGGATTTGAAAAATTGCAACTTTTCACCGACAAATTCACAAAAAAGCAGCACCTTTTTAGAGATTCACCGCAAGAACAAGAAAAAAAAATAGCATCAACCACAGGAACGAAAAAAAAGTTGCATCAACCATCAAAACAAAGAACACCAAAAAAGTCAAACAAGGAAAAGAAGGGTGATTTCTTGGAATCAACTAAAACCTCAAACCAAAATTCCAAAAATTTACAAGCTAATACTTTGACCCAAAAAAACACAACAATCCCAACACCCCAGAAAAGAAAACAAACCCAAAAATTCTCACAGCCCAGAAGCAAAAAACAACCAAAAATACCAAAAAAAGATTGAACCTTTACCTGCTTTGAGAAACATCATAGATCTGACCCTTAATAGCCATAAGCAAAGGCTTTGTAGAGTCAGTACCATCATACTGTTTTAGTTCTTCTTCGGTGACTTCACCAAGTTGAACAGGTGGAGGTAAAGGTTGCATCTGCTCTTCATATTGTCTTGGAACATGTTGATGATTATCAGACCCACCAAAAAAACCTGATATCACATAATAAGCGGCTAACCCTAAAGCTACAACTGTAAAGAAAGTTGCTGGTGATAGTCCTGTGTATGCTGTTATGGCTTCTTTCAGTGTTTCCCATAGTTCCAAAGCCATGGTTTTGTC
>Ga0325405_1007590_pt1 | contig 10912 bp, 10 predicted proteins | sample PopdelMetagenome_21_FD_205663 | JGI IMG/M metagenome (GOLD analysis project Ga0325405, IMG submission 205663) | Populus deltoides microbial communities from Bellville, Georgia, United States - Xylem-Control-R2 | ecosystem: Host-associated > Plants > Phyllosphere > Stem > Wood/Secondary xylem...
TTAATTAATTAATTAATCTCTCTGAAGAAAGAAGTGAATGACCAACTTGAATCCGATACCGTAGGATGAAAGAGCATCCTTCTTGGGCCCCTAGCGCGTGAATCAACCTACTGGCCAGGATGTAATAAGAGATGGTCCAATCCAAAAGTTAGGTTTCTTAGAGTTCAAGTTTTAAGTCGCAAAGCTCAGTACAAATAACAGCCTGGCATAAGTTCAAACATTTATTACAGTTCTTTTAAAATATTTTTTTATTTCTAAAAAATTATTTTTAATATTTTCATGAAATGCGATTTTGAAACGCAAATAAAACTCGGCGGCACTTTTCGTCGTTTGTTTTTTCTGCCGAGTCGTTGAAACCCCCACCAGCAATTGTAGATGGCACGAAGTGTTTTAAGATGGATCTCTTTCGTCCTGACCTGACTCTCGGACGTCGAGGACAAAAACCTCCACCCACCGTTGATAAACAAATAAAAAAAATCGGGCATGGATGTTGTTTCTCGAGTCCGAATGATACTTTTGTCTTTCGAACCATTAGAACTCCATTTGGGAGGATTTTAATTCCTAGATTTGAATGACAAGCAATTGTGTTTCGTTTGTCCTCGGGGAAAAGGGATATCTTGTCAAATTACAACGACTCTCGAGGAGTATCGTCGATCATAGTAACAGAGCATGAGGTGAGGTGCAATGTTTCTAATTCTAGTTTGTCGAGCCAAACAAAAGTCCGGGAGTGGGACCGTGCCACTGTACTCGTGTCGAAAGTCACATCAATGTGCTCACTGCAATTCAATAAACCCACCACCGTTTCTCTACCAAGCTCTTAAAACATTTAACATGCGAATTATTATTTTTTCTTTTATTTTCCACCATCGTCAGTCCTTTCACTTGTAAGTTTGTAACCAGTCTTCTCGCTAGCCTTAGAGTGGTCTATGCTACCCTAATTAGTAAAACTATGTTATTTTACTCGACACATGCTGGAGCATAAAAAACACCACATCTAGTACTCCACTTGATTTCGGAATTCAACCCTAGCTAGTTGACGAGCTAAGAAGAGAAATACATAAATAGGATAGGCTCGACTTAGCCCCCAATCCATTACAGTTTCTCAATTGGATCCCAAGATATTTATTTCACCAATTGAGTCCCTAATGTACTAAGAGATTCTCGATTCCATCCTTCTGTCAGCAAGAATATCTACCGGTTTTTTGTAGGTTGGTAATCAATTGAGAAAATGATGGGGTTTATTTTTTGAAGAAATGGTACAAGTAAGGATCCTTGGACACATTTGAGACCCAATTGGTTTAAAATTTAGGTTAGGAGCCCAATTGAGAAAAGATTTGTAAGCCGGGGACAAATATGAAGTTACCCAGTAGAAAACTGTTAGATTTTATGATTATGGTATTGCATTCCCAGACTATCTTAACAATCCAATTAAAGTATATATTCCCAAAAAAAAAACTCAATCAAAGAAGATGATTAAGCATGACAAGGCAGTAGGGCATGCAAATTAACATCTTTGGTCTTCAAAAGCGGATTCAATGCTTTGCTTTGCCAGTTAGTCATCACTCATCGGCATAATCCTCCACATGACAGCAGTGAAAGCAACCGCCCAATTTGGGGTCCCATGCCGCACATGCTCGCCAGCCAGCAGGCATCCGGTGGCCTTTTGTTAGTACCACGATTAACGATCATAATCTAAAAGAGATTGAAACGGTAACATGCCACTTGGAAAACCCCATATTATTAATCTCACGACATACCACATCTACGAGGAGAAATATTACATGGGTAATTCTATAGTTGTTGTCAGCACTTTGCAGCAACAGAGTGAATTTTGGACCGAGGGCGTCGAAGACGATGAAGCATGGGGTGCAAGCATACAGGCAATATATTCAAAAGTATCCCATCAAGATAGGTTTTTTGGGGTCTCTGACAGTAGAGGTGTTGGCAATAAAACCATGACACTTGTCGTATTTTATTTCCCATCAATGTCTTCAGGCTTCTGCTTTAAACTGGGCCCCGCTTCCTCGGACAATCATTTCGCCCGTTTTGTATTTATCCGCTCTACGTCGTCGTATCAGATGCCGACATCACTCCTTGTTATGCGCCTCTCTTTACCTGTTTTACCTGTCGCTAAAAAGCAATTTTTCCACGCTTCCTACGCGAATGTTTCTTTATGCCTGCTTTACACACCCACCGCTGGATCGAGAAAACCCCCTCTCTTGTGTTCTAATCAACGGTTCAAAAATCAACAGTAAAATAACTGGCAGTGATGCGACACACGTTGTTTGCAGCTATAAAGGACACGAGAAAATATTATTGACGTTGCCAAATAGAGATTTTTTCGAGCTAGCTGTATAGTTGAAGAGAAGCTGAAGAGGAAGAGATGGCAGAGCAGGAGGTGAAGAAGGTAGAGGCTGTAACGCCCGTGGCTCCAGCTCCAGTGGAAACTAAAAGTAATGTGGCCGATGGGAAAGTTACTGCTCCACCACCTCCAGTGGCTGCAGAGAAACAGAAGGCAGCTACTGCTGCTGAGGAATCAAAAGCTCTTGCTGTTGTTGAAAGTAAGTTCTTTGTCCCTGATTCTTTATTTATTTTTCAGGAGAATTATGAGAAGCCAAATTAAACGCACGTTCATTTTCTCTTGAAATGGTGGATGTGATTAGGAGTTTTTAGTGAGGTTGGAATGGAAATGGCTGAATGTGGTAGTTTTTAATTTTATTGATTTTATGTTTAGAAGTTGGTATAATCAATATGATTTTGACTTGAAAACTTTATTTTCAGAAATAAATCGATCAGTTTCCGATTCTGATTTTTCTTTCTTCCTGTGGCTATGTCTGGATAACGCTACATAGAGTCTTTTTTTTTCCCTCTTTGTTTTGGAAGCTTATCTTCTCCTTCTGTGTCTCTCTGTCTTGGCTTTTGTTTTTTTAGAAGAAAAAATTGTAAGTAAAATTTCTAAATAGACGTGGCTAGCTTAACTTTTAGATTGAAATAGTTTTTAGTTTTTTAAAATTAATTACGGGATCTATACAAGTAGCAGGGCAAATAATTTTTACTTGATAAATATTTTGAAAATAATATAAATATTCTGGAACTTAATTAATAGCTTAAATTTTTAAATTGAAAGAATTATTTAACAGGTTTTTTAAGGGATTAAATTTCTTACAACCTTTTTTTTTCCTTTCTGATTTAATGTATCAAAGACAGTACTCGCCAACGGGATTGAAGCTCATGGATGCTTTTGAGCTTGAGTCCCACCCTTTGTTAACTAATCCATCGTTAATCTCAAAAGAAAGAAAAGGGAAAGGAAAACTCTCATGATTGAATTGATATTTTAAAAGGAGAATCCTCTTTTAGAGAGCTAATCCTCGGGTATCCAAAGCAATCCTAGCTAATATGATTTTCGTGTCAAATTCGTATCTTGTTTTTGAAGGCTTTGTAAATGCAATACAACCTGTATGTACTGGATACTTCTTTGGATAAACATATTTCTTTTGGTGGTATGTACCTGTAATTCAAAGACTTTTAGACTGTTTGTTCTCTCTATGTCGTGAAACTAGCTGTTGTTCACAACCTTGCAAGTTGCTTGCTCAATTATTTGACATTTTGTGAGGATAAGTCCCTACTAAGCACAGTGGCATTACAATAGTTAAACTTTATTTGGAGAAAAATGGTGTCTCGAAAAAAAAATTAGCTGGAATACAGCCCCTACTTGGTAGATTTGCCCGTATCTTGGTATAATGACACCCAAAAAGGAACTAATTGGGTTTGATATACTATCATCCATAAATGGTTTTATGCTTTTATATGGCTTGATAAAGGCATACATGAAGTAGCATCGATCATGCAATTCCAGGCTCTTGAATAGGAACTCCACTCTCCCATGTGAAAATTGCAAATAGCTTAGACCAAAGTTGTTGCCTGTTGTGACCCTTTTGGGCATGACTTTTCTCATTAATCTTTTTACTGTTGTCTTTTGACAGAATAAATTTCTTATTAAATAATAATTAACTCAAAAGTGATGGTGCCTCGGCTGTAAAACAAGCTATTTTATGATGAATAATGAATGGGATCTATATAAGTGGTATTGAGCACTTCCTCTATACCAATTAAGGTGTTAAGAATACATTTCATGACTTAATGTATCCCAGGGTTGATCACGAGGTCTAAACCCTGTTGCTTTGTCAAAATTTTCTTTTTTTCCTTGTAATTTGATTAGTGTACATTGCTTGTTCGAACTAAAATAGGGTGTTGGTGACTGAAAATAAAAAAAAAAAATTCTTTCTATATGAATCACATCCTCATCAACCTAATTTTCCCATCCATGCAAATCTTTAGCTGCTTCTAATTATTTTCTGTTTTTGGCAGAGACAGAACCTGCTCCGAAGAAGGTTTCAGGCGGATCAATTGACAGAGGTACTTGTAGTTGCCAAGACTCCTTCTTAGTCCTATTCCCATCTTCCATGACATGGTAGTCACTAAGAGTAATGGAGCATTAGGATGTTCTTTGGAAAATGAATGAGTTTATTCCTGGCTGAATTCTCTTGTACTGGCTGAGGGATCCTGTCCAGTTTGAGTCCATTGTCATCTTTTGGGAATTTCTTACGGGCAGTTTTGAGATTGTTTATTGTATATATATATCCTAACTTCTTGAGAAGAACACAATTAAGAAATTCATTTTGCATAGGGAGCGTAGGTTTAATGTTCGCCAAGCAATGATCTGACGTTTGATGTTTTGTTTTTCAGATGTAGCTCTTGCTGACCTTGAAAAAGAAAAGAGACTTTCCTTTATCAAGGCATGGGAAGACAGCGAGAAAACTAAAGCCGAGAACAAGTAAGGTTTTCTCGTCCCTCTCACTCTTTGCTTTGAGTTTACAGAATACTTTGCTTGCTTTGTGCGTACGAGTGGGGTTTACTGTAATGCTTTATTTAATCCCATTAAGAAAACCTCTCGTAAAAACATTTAGACCTCTATTCCTTTTTCAGTATGGCTTTTAAAATACACATTATATGTGTGTGTGTGTGTGTGTGTGTGTGTGTGTGTGTGTGTACAAGTAGAGCAAGGATCAGTCCTCTATTTGACCTAAAAATACCGAAAGTTGAAGAATTGGAACTGATTTTGTGCATTAAACAATTGACATGTCTTTTTTCTGGTGCGGCAAATTTTGAGGGGTACTGTTTAACTTTTTCTGTCTTCTAAATGATTTAGAAGAAGTTGATAGCTGACAAATTGCACGTGCTATAACTGATTAACAGGTCTCAGAAAAATCTCTCTGCTGTTGCTGCCTGGGAGAACAGCAAAAAGGCAGCTCTGGAAGCCAAACTGAGAAAGATGGAGGTAACTGAACTCTTGTCATCTTGGTTCTTTGTTAATTTCTGGAATTCTTTTGATGCTATGGTGCATAGTTTTCCAAGTGATTGACAATCCCTCGCCCCACCCAGTTAAAACATCCTTGTAACAATCTCAGGATGATTGAGGCTTTAAAATTAAGAAATTGACGGGTTACTATCCTGCCATTTATACTGTGGTTCTTTTAGCATTTTGGAATCCACAATAACAAAATAAGTGGCTGACAGGAAAAACTGGAGAAGCAAAAAGCAGAATATGCAGAGAAAATGAAAAACAAGATTGCTTTAATTCACAAAGAAGCTGAGGAAAAGAAGGCAATTGTTGAAGCCAAACGCGGGGAAGAGGTCTTAAAGGCTGGGGAGACGGCTGCAAAATACCGTGCTACTGGGCAAACCCCAAAGAAGCTCCTTGGTTGCTTCTGAAGTCGCAACTTTAGGAGCCTAGCATGGAAGCGGAAAGTTGAATCATCATTCTTCCTCTGCATATAGTGTTTTTAACTCCTTGTTTTTCTTGCTTGCTTGCTTTTTTTTTTTTTGCCCCACATGGTTTCATGTCTTCTTTCATTAAACATCGGCAAATTTAAATATTCAGTGTGTTTATGTATAGGAATACAATATTTGATCTGTGAGAAACAAGTTTAACATGTTTGTGAGCTGGCTTCTCTTGGCATACTAGTGAGGCTGCCTTGTCGAGCACATCCTTTTCATATTTTTCGGTATCTTCTGAAAGCTAATGACTGTTGAGAAGTCACAGTGAGGATTTTTCCTTATATTTGGTGACAGTAAGCCATTATTGATTGCCAAGATGATTTCAGAAACATTATACCACCACAACTAGGTCTATACAAAATCGAAAGGCTGTGTTTTGGTCCTTCAGTAGTATCCTTCCCCTTCGGAACACAACTACTAATCTACCATATTGCTATGGCAGGGTAAAGGGCTAGCATCAGCTGCTGATTCCTACACAGTACAGTTTCCACGTAAATAAATATTATCGAGTCCAAAATCACATTAACATAATCATGCCAGTATCTTCACAAAACAGAGTCATAACCTGGTGCAGCGTGGTGCAGCTTGGTTTCTAATGGATAGTAGAAACAATTATCCTGGCAATATGATTTTAGCATCGCATATATAGCATAGTTGCGAAACTAAACCTGGAAGTTTAGGTCCCAAAGTATATATGTATCTTTGATATATAATCAGCAAGGAACCGAGTAAATAAAACTAGGAAAGGAAATTCTAACAGTAGGCTGAAAAACTACCCACAATTGCCGCTGGCTTGGTTCTTAACTTCCTTCGCTCTTAAACTAGCTTCAGAAATTGTAGTGCCAAAAAAGAGCATATAAACATCCTGGCAAAAGAAGATTCATTATACACAGCAACATTTTCGTGCATGCTTCATAGAGGGCATATCATGGAGGGTCCAGTCAACATCGCAGATGAAGTGGCATAGCTGTCAATATTTTTATCTAAGAAGCTCATGTCGTTGTTAATGGGGAAATCCAGCAGAAGTTGTAATGTGGAGTCTGTTAAATCCTCCAATTCAGCTGAACTTGAATCAGACCCAGCCAGCACATCTTCTGCATAGGATATGGGGCTTTTCCAATCCATATCTTCATTTTGATTGCTTGCTGTGGCGGGGGACCGTGATAAGTTGGGGATAATATCTGCAGTGATAGCTGAAATTGATCCACATTTTGTCGACGAAGATGCCTGAGAAACAGGACTTTGGCATGCAGTTTTATTGTCTCCCATGTTGATCCTTCGAAAGGATTCTCCAACTTCAGAGTTCCATATGCGCAGAAAGTGATCACAATCAATTTTTTCCACCATCGGTGGAAGGAAGAGTGAGGACTCCCTTGAAAGGCGTTTCTCGGCTTCCAGCCGAGCACTCTCCCACTGCGCCATATGGCGAGTAGCTGGGGATGCAGGTCCTTTAATGACTGGTCCACGGGATGAAAAGGGCTCATGAGTTTGGGGATCAAGTCCCAAGCAAAGAAGGCGCTTTTTCAGGTGTGTATTCCACAAGTTCTTGATCTCGTTATCTGTTCTCCCTGGTAATTGAGAAGCAATGGCCGCCCACCTGAATGTCATTGATGCAACACTTGCAAGAGTTAATTACAAAGTGCACAAGGGTCTATACCGCATAAAAGCAACCAAACTCACTAAGAAGAAAGAAGAGTTCCAGGATTCAATTATCCCATTTGCATGAACAGGAACATAAATTCACATAGGACGAAACAAATCGATAAATCGAATTTGCGTGAACAGAAACATAAATTCACCCTAGCTCGTATATATACGCAAACATCTATAAGGGGAACAGTCAGCTGAAAAAAGGTAGCAACTAGCAAGAGTTCAAAGAATGTAAATTGATTGTGAAGAGGATCTAAAGTCTTGTTCATGTGCCAAAGATGGCTTTGTAATTGAATCCTGCAAAATAAATGGTGGCACAAAACTTGTAGATGTATTAGTTAAACAAGAGCGACATAGTAGTGATAAAGAATTGTGTTGCTGTGAGGAATGGACCTCAGAGTCTGGTGATGGTTGGAATTGGCTCAAGAAATGCATTAACAAAGAAACTAAATAGAGATCTAGAGTAGGCAAGTTCTGGAAAAGAATATTTATGTTCATAAAAAATATCATGTCTGAAGGTAAAGACTTGATTAGTTAAACGATAAAGGTAATGAAAACCATGATGAGACATGTTGTAGCCAAACAAAACACATGAACAACTACAAAGATTCAATTTGTGAGGAGCATAATCTCATAAGTAGGGATAAACTAAACATTCAAATAGATGAAAATTAGAGTAAGATGGTGGTTTAACATATAATATATCTCAAATGAAGACATGTTATAAATTGTAAGAGCTGGCAACCAATTAATTGTGAAAGTGGCAGTGTTGCAGGCATCAACCTGGAATTTTAGAGGGACATGAGAATAAAAAAGCATAACAAGTCCAGTTTTAGTTATATGTCTATGTTTGCGTTTTATGTGACAATTTTATGATGGAGTATATAGACAAGAAATTCGATGAAGAATTCTAGATTGAATTAAATGGTCTTGGAATTTGTGAACTATAAATTTAGTTCCTCTATCACTTTGAAATTTCTTGATTTTAATCGAAAATTGGTTCTCCATAAATTTTTAAAAATAAGTAAAAATGCTAAAAGAAATCTGATTTGAGTTTGAAATGATATAGCCACATAAATCTTGAATAATCTTCAACAAATATTATATAACATTTAAAACCAAGATTTGAAGAGATTGTATATAGACCCCCACATATCACAGTGAATAAGTTCTAATATAGATGAAGCACATTTATTATTAAGTTGAAAGGAAAGACGATGACTTTTAGCAAGTTAACAACTGGAGCGCATAGTAGGATTGGAAAGCTATGAAGTCACACATAACTGACGATATTTAAAAAAAAATAATGAAATTAGATACCTGACCTAAACAAGCAAGTCAAACATCAAAATAAGCTCATGGATAATGAGTCGAAGCAAAAGAAATTAGAGAGTGATCGATATGAATCCATGAACAAAAAGAATTAAAGCAAAAAAGAAGAAGTTTTAAAGAAAGAAGCTAACAATTAAAAGTAGAGAAAGGTAAAAGCTAAGAAGAATTAAAAGTTATTTTTATTTAATTATCAAAAACTGTCTCACAAATTGAAAAAAAAAACATATAAACAGCATTACCCTAAAACATCCATATATTAGACTCAGACCATCAATTAAACTTGTCTAACATAAATAAGTCAAATAAATAAGATAAAACAATGAAATAGGACCCAACGGGCTTAGTCTCCCAACCAAATAGTGACAGGTTGGGGCTTCCTATGTCGTCTCCATCTATATTCTCGTATAATCTGTGGTGTGGGTCTGGTGTCCCAAGGAAACCCAACCTCATCGAGTGTAGCTTTGGATGACTTTGATAGTACTCTCAAAAATTTAGATCAATCTGCCGCAAAGTATCTCTAGTAATCCAAATGCAATCTGAATCAAGTCGGCCCACCCAATGAACTAGAAATCGTTGAACCTTACAATCCTATTGTAGATAACTTATTCATCCAAAATAGCATCAGTATTATCCTTTTGTGTTGAGATCAAGGTAAGAGGGGTAGAGGTTTCAATATGATCATCAGGAGGGGAGTCGGGTGGCATTTCAAAGGGATCATTTGGAATAGGATGTTGTTTTTAGTATGCAACTAGATCCTTAATATTAAATGTAGAGCTAATGTCAAAGTCAAGTGGTATATCAAGAACATAAGCATTTGGATCAACCCGTTGTAGCATTTTAAATAGCCTCACACTATATGCATGCAATTTTTGATTAATTCCTGAAAGAAATTGCTTTAGTCTAATTCATATCATAACATAGTCTCCTATATTAAATTTATTATATCATCTTTGTCAATCAACTTGAAGTTTTTATGGCGCATTACTTGTTTGAATCTGCTTAGTGATCTCAACATGCAAATCTTTAACTCTACATGCAAAAAATTCAGTTGACTCCGACACCCTAGCATGAAGATATATGTGAAGAAGGTCTAAAGGTTTCATAGGCTTGTAACCATGTACAACTTCAAAGGGACCCATATCTATTGACCTATTGATAAAGCTATTATAGGCAAATTAGGTCGTAGGAAGAAAAAAATATCAATTTCTATTATGATCACTCATTAAACATCTCAAAAGGTTGCCTCAATTTTTATTAACTACCTTAGTTTGACCATTAGTTTGGGGGTAGTAGGCACTAGAAAACTTCAACTTATTTCCCACCATATACCAAAGGATTTTCAAGAAATAACTCATAAATCTAACATCCCTATCTGAGACTATGGTTTGGAGAAAACCATACAACTTGATAATAATCTTGTCAAAATAGAGTTTCGCAACTTTGGAAGCAAATGTGGTCTTAGTACAAGGGATAAAATGGGTCATCTTAAAGAAGCAGTCGACAACCACAAAAATAATCATGCTTCTTTGCAGTACGTGGAAGCCCAAACACAAAATCCATACTTACATCTTGCCAAAGACAAGTAGGAACAACCAACAGGGTGTAGAGCCCAGTGTTCTGTTTTCTTAGCTAGTTAACAGGTTTGACATTGACCTACCAACTTCACTGCATCTCTTTTCAAACTAGACAAAAAAAACTAACGTTCCACCTCTTCAATGGTTTTATTTCTTTCATAGTGTCCTGAAAGGCCTCCAGCATAAATCTCTCATATAAAAAATTTAAGCACAAATGTCTTCGGGATACAAAACTTATTATCCCGAAACAAATACCCTTTATAGAAGTGATAACCATCTACAAAATAGTTATTCTCATTTGAGTCTCTAAATTCTAAGCAAGATTCATACTCCTCTTTGAGTCTCTCAAATCCAGTATCTTTAACACTCATTACGGATAGCATCGTTACCCAGTGACTCAAGGCATCTACTGCTTTATTATCCATTCCATATTAATGTTTCATAACAAATGAATAGGCTTACAAATACTCAACACAAAGACCATGCATATGGTTGAGCTTCTTTTAGGAGTTGAGATA
>Ga0325405_1007592_pt1 | contig 10909 bp, 10 predicted proteins | sample PopdelMetagenome_21_FD_205663 | JGI IMG/M metagenome (GOLD analysis project Ga0325405, IMG submission 205663) | Populus deltoides microbial communities from Bellville, Georgia, United States - Xylem-Control-R2 | ecosystem: Host-associated > Plants > Phyllosphere > Stem > Wood/Secondary xylem...
AAATTTTTTTTGATGCTTAATGTTTTTTTAAAAATAAATATATTTTTAAAAGCAAGTAAAAACAAATATTACCGCATTCTTGAAGAATAACCGATCATAAATACTATAAAATAGTAAAATTACACATTAAGACTTTTTGAAGATTATGAAAGGTTATGCCCTAAGGACCACCATGAACATTACCGAATATGCTAAAAATCCAAGCATCAAATCCAAAAATCCCACCCCAATCACAAACCAGCCCAACAAATCAAGCCCACCCAATCAAGCCGCCGCCGCCGCCGCCGCCGCAGCTCCCACAATAACTACAACAAGAAAAATCCAATGTCCACGACCAAAACCAGAAAAATCCATCCAAGCCAACTTGTAAATTAAAAAAGAAAAATAGAAAAAACAACTCCCTAATCCTTCCCTTTCTTTTTCACACGAGAACCCCCCAATCGCCATCTCAGACAACACACAAACACTTTCATCTCTCTCTATTTTTGATGCGTCTACTCTTGTTTTTTCCTCCAAACCCAATCAAAACCTCTTCATCACTATATTTCCTCAACTCGCTCCGATCCAACTTAACCAAACGCACCTTGCCAACTCGGAGATCTTTCATCCCTGCAAGGATGGCAATCCCTCCACGATCAATAGCATCAGCGCCATCTTGCACTACAACATCAGGCAGAAGTAACATCAACATTGAAGAGGGTCTTGCTAGTAAATTCTGGATCAAGTTTAGAAGAGAATCCGTTTTTGCTATGTACACTCCTTTTGTCATCTCTTTGGCTTCTGGCACTCTCAAGATTGATTCTTTCAGGCATTATATCTCACAAGATTCTCACTTTCTCAAATCTTTTGCTCATGCGTGAGTGCCCCTTTCTCCTTTTCTTATTTTTAAGCTATTTTGATTCTTGTGTTCTTTTGGAATTCTTGATTATTGTGATATAGTGATGGAAATATTGTGTTCTTTTTTTTCCTTGCCTTTTGCGGGTTCTTGGTTGCTGGGAGAGTGAAGTAATGATTGATAATTTATGGTTAAGTATTCAGGTAACTAAGAGAGAAAGGGATTAGTGAAAACTTGGAGATCTTCATGAAAGAGTTTATTGAAGTATCAGATGGAGTTTCTCGGATGATTAAATAGTGAAGTGAAGATAAGATAATTTATGATTAAATTGTTTGATGAATAATGGAGGTTTCTTTTTATCATTTCTGTAAGTAACCTATTTGTTTGGTAGCTGAGAAAGTGCGGGAAAGGGGAGAAAAATTGGTTTGATTTTGGAGAAATGATGTAATCTTTTTTCCTTGATTTGTATTCCTGGAGTGTTTATGTTATAGAGCAGTTGAAAAGATGAGAGCAGCGGTGTTATCTGTGAATGGAAATAAAGAAATTGGTTTTGTTTTGATGAAGTGGCATTTGATTTTTATATGGCTCTGGAAACATGTTTGAGTGATCCGGTTTTAATTTCAGGTTCTGTATGTGTGTATTGATTTTTTTAGCATGTTTAATTAGAAAATTTGGAAAAATAAAATGATTGGGGTAGGGGGTTCAATTAAGTTGGAGGATGTCCTATGTTTAAACCTTTCCTAGTGAACGATTTTTGATGATCTTCGCTTATAATATGAAGAACTGGAATTAAATCTCATGTTTCATTTGTTTGCTGAGAGCGGTGGATGAAAAAATGCAACCATATTTGGAGAATGTGAAGACTTTTTTCTTTATTTGGAAACAGAGCTGCTATTTCCCCACCTTTTCTAAGTTAAGTTAATTAGACTTGTTGCCATATTTGATGAAATATAGTACTTTTCGGCGAAAACAAGAGCAGCATCAACAATATGAATAAAATTCCTTCCATCTCTTCTTGTGTCAGTTTCCTGCTACTAATTGGAGGTTTAAAATGTTCTTGTTTGAAAAAAAGAAAAAGAAAAAGAAAAAGAAAATATTAGTTGCATCACCTGAGGTGAGCTACACAATTGATTTACAGCCGGTGTTTTATTTGCTCTTGTCAGTATTGACTACATCAATAGAGTTAGGGTACTTTTTAAGCATTTGATTTGGTTTATTATTGATGTTATTGGATTTTAGGTTTGAGTTAGCGGAAGAGTGTGCTGATGATGATGAAGCAAAGCTAGCAATCTCCGAGTTGAGGAAGGGTGTCTTAGAGGAGCTGAAGATGCACAATTCATTTGTACAGGTTAGATAATTGACGTAGAAAGCTCGCTTCCTCTTCTTTTCATTTCTATTTGCTATTTTGTTATTTGTTGTGATGGAGAAAAAAAATAGTTTAGTTTTTTTAACCTTTGATTGTGAAAGATGAGGGTTTTTTTCTTCCTTCTTGTCTTTTTGGGTTCCTACTAATGCTATGGTTAAGCATCTTTTCCTTCTGCTGATATTTTGTGAGAACCCTCAAGGATCATTTCTTTGTTGCCTTGATCAACCTTGCTTAAAACAGCTTTATTATGGAGGCTGTTATTTTTTTCCCCTTTGCATTCTGACATTCCAGTTGTTGAATCTATGTTACTGTAATGTGGTTCTGTCATCATGCATTTTGTAGCTTTACTTCTGCATACTCCTTCCATGAAGCTCATTTCCATCAGTGGGACACGAAGGAGAAAAATTCTTCAACACTGGAATCTTAAGGAACAATTTTCTGCTTTAACCCTTGTGATGTTCATTCCTCATACTAGTGCTACTAAAATCATATTATTTTACTTTATATAATCAAATTAGAGATAGCAAGGTTCTAAAGAGGTGACCGTGCAACTTTTGTAGTATAGTAAACGAGGACTGATGAGTTCACAGGAATGGCACCTCATCTTAATCACCACTTCTTGTGTGTCTTGAAGATTCATTCTTTTAACGCTTCAGAGCTAGCACCATAGATCTGTCTTAAAATTTTAATTTTCATCTAAAACTGCGTAATTATAAATAAGCTTTTCATATCTATCAAATCTTTAGTTTCCAATGCTGTAAGCATATGGATGTCTTACATGAAACAGTTATGTCAGTGTTCTGAATGTTTGAAATATCCAGGAATGGGGTATAGACCCAGGTAAAGAGGGGACTATCAATTCTGCTACTGTAAAATACACAGATTTCTTGTTGGCTACAGCTTCTGGGAAGGTTGAAGGAGTGAAAGGTCTTGGTAAACTTGCAACTCCTTTTGAAAGAACAAAAGTTGCAGCCTATACTCTGGGTGCCATGACACCTTGCATGCGGCTGTATTCCTTTCTAGGCAAGGAACTCCAGGCAGTTTTAGATCCAGAGGAAGATGGGCACCCTTACAAGAAGTGGATTGACAGTTATTCGTCTGAGAGTTTTCAGGTAATTCAAAGTATTGCCAGTGGTATTTTGCTTTGTAATGGTCTTCCTGATTACACTTTCTTGACTACAGTCTGAGGTTAAAATATATTATATAAATGGCCTACTCTACCCCCACCATCTCAACTATTGTACTCTTTGAAATCTAGGCATCAGCTCTGCAAACTGAAGACTTGCTGGATAAACTTAGTGTCTCCTTGACAGGCGAGGAGCTTGACATCATTGAAAAGCTTTATCACCAGGCCATGAAACTTGAAATAGAATTCTTCCTTGCTCAGCCAATTGCTCAGACAACTTTAGCTCCCCTGACAAAAGGGCATAACCCTGAAGAAGACCGGCTTGTCATATTTTCTGATTTTGATTTGACATGCACTGTTGTTGACTCTTCTGCCATTTTGGCAGAAATTGCAATACTAACAGCACCAAAATCTGATGTGGTTCAACCTGAGACTCAAATTGCTCGGATGTCATCAGCTGATCTGAGGAACACATGGGGTCTTCTTTCTGGACAGTACACGGAAGAGTATGAACAATGTATTGAAAGCATTATGCCATCTGCAAAAGGTACAATTTTTGTGTGCAAATTCTTGTGAGGTAGAAGTTGGACTTTGTTAATTGCCGGGGGATGGGAAATGGGCTGTTGCTGAAGATGTTAGTATAATAATAAATCCTCTGGCTGGTTTTGACTTTCTGATTTTTTGCAGTGGAATTCAACTATGAAGCTCTTTGTAAAGCACTTGAACAACTTTCAGACTTTGAGCGAAGGGCAAATTCTAGAGTGATTGATTCTGGAGTTCTCAAAGGTTTGAATCTTGAAGATGTAAAACGAGCGGGTGAACGTTTGATTCTTCAGGATGGTTGCACTGGTTTCTTTCAGAAAATTGTGAAGAATGAAAATTTGAACACTAATGTCCATGTGCTCTCATACTGCTGGTGTGGTGATCTCATCAGATCAGCTTTCTCCTCAGGTATGCTCCTTCTATGTGAGAACCATGAGTAGAGAACTCTTAACAGCAAATATATACAAGTTTGTGTTTGGTAATGCAGTTGAAAGTGCATTTTCAAAGTGCTTAAGTGCATTTTAGGTGCTTTTTTATGATTTTGACATCCTCGTACCAAAATCATCTAACAACACCTAAAACAACATCAATTTGGTGCTTTTTTCAGATGAAAATACTTTGATAAGCACTTTAAAAAGCTCCTGAACTGCAATACCAAACAGTGCTATATCTTGTTATGGTCCTACCAATTTGGTTTTTGGGAAGGGGAATTTGAAGGTGTTCCTCTGTTCAGTATTTTTGCGTGCAGTGACTGCTCAAAAAATTCAAACCGATTTGTGTACTGTAGCATTGAATATTCACACACACATGCATATATGTATATATTCTCCATCAGAGTTTGTAGTTTTCTACTTTTCACATTGCTAACTCACAGAACAGTGACCTCTTAATCACTTTACAGTCTTATTGTTGTATTAAATTCTACTCTCCACTGATGACCCTTAACTGTAGTTGTCGAAAGTAGTTTGTGATGCATGATAGCTAAATCCTTGTTGATGCTCAATTAGTTGCATAGTCTACATTATGTGGGTTGCTAGTGTTTGATTGTGGTCTTTGTTCTCCTGTTTTTCAAATCCACTTTTTCACTTTACAGTCTTATTGTTGTACTCTCCACTGATGACCCCTAACTGTAGTTGTGATGCATGATAGCTAAATCCTTGTTGATACTCAATTAGTTGCATAGTCTACATTATGTGTGTTGCTGTGTTTGATATTGGTCTTTGTTCTCCTGTTTTTCAAATCCACTTTTTCAAGGACTACCTTTTTCTGAGAGATATCTGCTCTAGTTTCAGTCTTATTGTTGTATTAAATTCTACTCTCCACTGATGACCCCTAACTGTAGTTGTCGAAAGTAGTTTGTGATGCATGATAGCTACATCCTTGTTGATACTCAATTAGTTGCATAGTCTACATTATGTGGGTTGCTGTGTTTGATTTTGGTCTTTGTTCTCCTGTTTTTCAAATCCGTTTTTTCAAGGACTAACTTTTTCTGAGAGATTTCCATAATCCTTTTTTGCATGTGAGCACGGATGAAAAATCTGTCTCATGAAATGTGCTAATTTTGGGAAGAACATTTCAGAAAGCAATAAAAACAACATGAAAATCACATAATTATTTGGAAACATATGCTAACAACTACTAAGGTGCAAAAATAAATGAAAAACTAAATGTATGTTGTGCAAGCATCAACAAATAAAAGGAAATGAAAGGTGTATCACTCCTTTCTTATTTAACAGTGTGGAATTGGAGAGACAGCGTTTACTGCAATTTCTTACTACAATGGTTTTTTCTTCTTCACCCTAAGATTTATACATTGAAATTATGTTACTATGAAAATTTTCTCATACAGTAAATAGATGGATTATGCATCTAAAATTTGTGCATAAAATTGTTTAAACGAACCAAAGAATTCCATGGCATCAGTCAACATAATAGCGGGATACAAAAGTCAATCCTGGTATGTTGGTGGAAATTTTACATAGAAACCTCTTCTAAATATGCAGTAGATAGGTTTGCAACATTTAACATATGAGAAAGATTGCTGGTATTGTTGCTCTTGGTGAGCATAAGATCTCCTTTGAGTTGAAAGAAAAAAATACTATCATCTGGCAGAACTGCGTTTCAGGAAACCTTGAGAACAATAGATAAACCATTGGATCTTACAGTATTTCTTGAGTTAAACACCTATCTGGGAGTTCATAAATGTTATTTTGGGGGCACACCTGAGGCCTTGCAATGCCCTGAGCTGCAAAGGCTTAGCATGCTACAACATGCCTTGCCGAGGCTTAGCATGGCTGTGACATGCCTTGCTGGTGGCATGCATAACCATGATATGCCCACAAGGTCTCTTCCAGGAGAACAAGATGTGGGTGAGCCTCCATAGTTACAACAGTCACATTCTCTGATAGGTATGCATGCATACTGACAAACAGGATACAAGACTAATCATGAATTGATATTTTATCTACTGAAACAGCTTCTCAAAATTTGTTATCATGCTGGTTATATGTCCTTATCTTTTGATCTCCCAGTCCCTTGTATTCTTTGAACCAACAAAATGTTTTCCTAGGATCAAAGGCTGCAAAATTTTATTTTCCTTTTTAAGTTGGGTTTGTCGTTATGTAGTGATTGATTCTGAAATTCACTATTAAAATTCTTATACAGCTCTCTCTCTCTCTGCTTTTGCTTCCATTTCTCTTCTGGATAAAGTTTAGTATTTTTCACTGTTGCTCTACAAGACTAATGGGAACTTAGCCCCATAATCAGTCATGCTTTGCTTTGTTGTTAAACAGGGGGTTTGGATTCTCTAAATATTCATGCAAATGAGTTAATTTTTGAAGAATCAATCTCCACGGGAGAGATTGTTAAAAAGGTGGAATCTCCCATGGACAAAGCTCAAGCTTTCAATGACATTTTAAAGAATTACAGCAGTGACAGAAAGAACTTGACTGTTTACATTGGAGATTCAGTTGGTGACTTGCTTTGTCTACTTCAGGCAGATATTGGTATTGTAGTTGGATCTAGTGCAAGCTTAAGGAGCGTGGGAAGTCAATATGGTGTTTCTTTTGTACCACTGTTCCCTGGCTTGGTAAGAAAACAGAAGGAATCTGATGGAGAATCTCTTAATTGGAAAGGGCTATCTGGCATACTATATACAGTCTCCAGTTGGTCAGAAATACATGCCTTCATTTTGGGGTGGTAGAATCATTTTTGTTTGCTCACTCCTGCGTTTTATTTAGGAGAAATCAAGGAAGTATTTGTTACTTAATGGAACACCAATACAAGATGATGGCCTATTTTATTAGGGGCCACATATCTGCCGCTGTTTGGCCTTTTTTCCCTTCTTTCCACAGGTCTTCTGATAAAAAATGTAATGAATTCTGTTGGCTGGATAATGCTGTGAACATGGTATTTACAATCTCCTGTACTTTTATTGCCAACCTCACCAATTCTTTTGTTGCCCATTGTAGATGCTTGCTGGTACTGGTTCTATACCTTAGTTTTGTTCGTTAATACGATTATTTTTCCGGCATGTAGATGAGACTTGTCAATTTGTTCATATGGTGCATGAATCTACTGGTATTTTGTGCCTTTCATTGATGACGGTGATGCTCGGTGTTTGGCAGGGAAGACAGCATGTAAAATTTCAGTGACATGAGTATTATAAAAGATAGAGGTTATTGCTTTAATCAGTGCGGTTCTCAGACTGGCAAGAGACTTATACGAAGCATTTTATTTTCATGCCTCCCTTTTTATTGATTCTGGGTTGGCTGGTTCTTGTAACTTCTACAGGTGCAGTATTTTTATTTTATCTTAGGTTCAACTTCTAATCATCCTCTGATCGTGTCTTAATTAGATCATCATATAAAATATTAAACTCCTATTATTGAAGGATTTATACGCATCATATATAATATATTTGTTAAGGTAACATGTTTGAACCTAGTGTGCAAAGAATATCGATGATGCGCCCAACCAACTCGGGAAATATTTATGCTATAACATTTTAATCATTGAATGTCTATCAACTTGGTGTGAATTTCAATTATATATTAATGAAGCAAATCTAAATTACTATTCATTTCATTTTTGACAATAATAAAATACAATAGATAAACTTCATTATTCACATTATAAGAAACTACAATTAACAACTTTGCCTTGTACTTACTATACATGTGAGTGCCGTCAATGTTAATTAGAGAATAATAATATTGAAACATATCATTTGAAGCACCAAATGTTCAAAATGCCCTTCCAAATATTTTTTTATTACCATCAACCATTTTATGATCTCAATCGACAAACATTACTAGATTTGAATTTTTTATGGTTAATAACATTCTAGGTAAAATTTGGAAGGACTTTTTATGCATACCAAATAACCACTCTTATTTTTTTCTTAGCCATCTATGCCTTTAATATGAGACATCATGCTCATAATCCCTCTAAACAGTAGCTTCAATACTTGCAACACTCATACTTATGTTTGGTTTCATAATTATCAACATCATCTTCACAATTAGATTATTGTTAATCTGACGATGGTGTTGTAAAATAAATGAGTTTTGATATGCGTATGACCCTTTTAATTTTAATATCTCCTATGAATTAGATGTTTGGTGATGTCCCCCACGCAAATACCATCCATATGCTGGTTCTTGAGTGCATTACAACTGCACATAAATTTTAATTGAATGATAGACCTTGTAGTATAATGAGTTCTTGATATGTCACCACTTAACTGTAATAATGCATTTTAGATTTGTCTCTGAATGTTTGTCCAACATTCAATTCATCACCTGATACTCCTAAATGCTTATCAATCATAACCCAATCATTACATTGATATTAGTTATGCCCATTAACAACCTCAAACTCAAGAGTAGAAGGTGTCATTAATTGGTTTAGTGGCTTAGCCACCTTAACATCCTTAATGAAATTATCAACCCAATTGATGTATTTCATAGCTAAATAACATATTTTATACCTAATTAAATTAAATCTCTAATTTAACCTAATAAACCCTAACTCTACCCCTAATTAACAACCTAAAATCATCGATTTTATTCAAAAATAAAAAATTACAACTCAAATCAATGTATTTTATATATAATTAATTTAATTTAAACCTAATTAAAAAAATACTATTTTTTTTCTAAAGATCCTTAATTCTAAAACGTAACATTTTTAAAATCAATAATTAACATAAACTAGTACAAATCATATCAAATTTATACACGGAAAGTGTGTACTAACCTTTTAGTGTTGAATGTGGGTGGTGATGATTAGTGGTGGAGGTAATGACCAAATCTTTAGTGAGAGACCCACGAGTGGAGAGAGAAAAATCTACATTGCAGTGGAGAGAGAGGGGGTAGTCTTGTGGTGAAAATGGGAGTGTTTTGCGGCGGGGAGAGAAGGAAATGACTATAAGCGGTGGTGGGTCACGGGGTTGGGAGTGGTTACTGTGGGGGAAAGAGGGGTGATAAGGAGAGAAAAAGGAAGACATTAGGTTTGGGGGTTTAAAATCGATTGAAGTCACTTTGATCATCTGCATCTCGAGAGTTGTAGATGTTAAATATAACACGCAAGTTGTAGATAACGATAATGACTCGTAAAATTGTGTTATTCTTCTAAATATTTTTTAGGCCGTGTTATATAACTTTTTTTTACTATGTTAATAACCAAAAAAACTCTTAGATTCATCTATATCATGCAAATTCCTAACACTTGGGGTTTTTTTTTCTAAGATCATCCAACATAAGACATGTTGATGTAGTCAGGCTTGTAAAAGCGGGTGGTTCTGAGCATTCAGGTGAAGATCTGACATTAATAGATGTGGATCTAGCTTGGAAAGACTATATGAATGACCTAACAGATGCTTTTATAAACCAATCGAATAGGTCTAGAATGGCCAAAACTGATTGGCTCTATAAAACTGCGATAAAGGGAGATCCGACTGTTGGATCAAACTTAAATTTTTACAAGTGGTTCTAGTACTGGTTTTTCTGATAGCAAGCACTACATCACTGAATGGACCGTTGGATATTTCAGGATTTTTTTAAACGTTGTTGTCCATGATGTGGTTGTTTTTATATTAATTTTCCTATTTGGTTTAGGATTTGATATGTTTAATGTGGATTTGATGTTTATTTTCTTTATGTTTTGGTCTCTTAGTTGTTTCCTAGTAAAGGTATAGTTTTCCAGCCTATTTAAAGAACTTGTAAATCTCTTAAGGAGAAAGCCACCATATGCATTATTTTTCAGAAAAAAATAAAATTATGAATTCAAGGTTTATATCTGCAACCATATTTGCTTATTAAGTCTTTTTTTTTTAGTGATTTCATGTGCTATACTGTTCAATGTTGCTTCTCTCTGCATCACTTGTATGACATCTATGGATGATGAATGATTTACCTATTCCAAAACATAAATTGAGGAGATCACTCGTGTTTATGAAAAGAATTATGTGGATGTTGTGTAAGTGATCATTAAATTTAATTTCACAAAATTATCTTATATAAAGGTAACAAATAAGCATATATTGAGCATAACATAAACTATATGAAGAAGATATCATTCATCATCTTAGGAAAAATAAAGAAAATATTCCATATGTTCTCAAATAATATTGATTATGAAATTCTTATGCAAAATAGAATGAGATTTGAAAAATGATCTTATTAAAGAGCCAATGACTATGGTGTTGAGAACTAACATGATTTAGCAAAACATACATACTCCATGCTCAAATACCTAAATCAGAATATTCTAGATTAAAAAAATATTAGTTACACTAAGATATCAATCGCTAAAAAGCTAAGTCAAACCATATATGATATTTCTAATATTTGAAAAAAATCATGAGATGTTTCTATATGTTACACTTGATCTTTAAATATAAATAAATCAATTTGCTAAATTGATAACAAATTAAATTGTTTAATTTATTTAATCGTGTTTTAATTACAATTATGATGTATACTTGAATCAATATATTAGAAATCTAATAGCTCACACACATTAAAAATTATTAGTA
>Ga0325405_1007593_pt1 | contig 10909 bp, 6 predicted proteins | sample PopdelMetagenome_21_FD_205663 | JGI IMG/M metagenome (GOLD analysis project Ga0325405, IMG submission 205663) | Populus deltoides microbial communities from Bellville, Georgia, United States - Xylem-Control-R2 | ecosystem: Host-associated > Plants > Phyllosphere > Stem > Wood/Secondary xylem...
AAAGCTCGGAAACTTTCTGTGTTGGCAACCTCATCAACAAATATCTTGGAACCAAATGTTTCAGACACAGCAGCTAAAACATCCTCTTGACCAAGAAGATCACAGGTCAGATACACAACAGTTGCAGTGGGGTGCTTCCATATGCAATTAAGAACCTGGCTCATGAACATGCAAGATCAATCATTATACAACTTGCTAACATATTCCAGCATAAAAGAAGGGCTTAACATATCACAAAAATTAAAGCAACAAGTAACCAGTGAAGAGGGGGGGGGAGCATCAAAGTGGTTGCATTGTGAAGAGGAACACATTTATCCAAGTTATAAGAAAGAGGCAAGAAAATCAAACATAGAGTAATTAATTTGAAAATTGAAACATAAGCAAAGCTATATTCTTTGGACAAAAATACTACTATGCTAACACAGAACAGGGGACAAGCACAGACAAGAAGAAGACATGCCATCACTATGGGAACACAGAGGAAAGTCATTAAGGGGTATTCAGTCGGACACAACAAGAGCCATCAAGATTCAAAAGAAACTTGAGATGAAAGGGGGCAAATCAGAGTACCTGTTGGATTGCTGAATGCTTACTAGGAAGTTTCTGAGTGAATTTTCCAAATGTGCAATCTAAGAAAACATAATCAAGTTGGCACCTAGGTTCTTTTCCTTTCTTGCTGATATACTTCTCTGGTAAACATCTTACACCCTCTGGGGTAAGCCTGCAATCTCCTGTGTGCAGGATGTTACCAAAATTGCCTTCAAACAAGAACATTACAGCTCCTGAAGTTCACAAATCCATGCCAGATAAATATCATCTGTCAATAGAGCTCTCTAAGAATCATTTTAGGTCATGCACACATATAAAAGATACATCAAGCAATACCAATTCTCCTAGGACACACAAAACAATAATAAAGTAGCAAAAAAAAAGGAAGTGAAGTTGAAAGAAAAAGCCAATAAAGATCTGAAATTTCATAATCAGACATGCATAATGCAATTCTAGAAACAGCCAATAGGTAAACAGACATGCATAATACAACTTCTGAAAACTCCAAGGCTAGGGAGATTTTGTCAGTAAGTTCCCTCACCTATGTGCTTCTAAGCTTATCCTTGCTAGTTGCTTATTGGAACTTGCTTCAAGTAGGAAGTATTTCAAAACTAAGGAATCTCAACACATACTATTTATTTCAAATATAATGCATCATTTTCCAAAAAGCTACACTGCTTTTTGTGTTCAATTCTGCCCGCAAAAAACCACAGCTGGCATAAATTAAAACTAAACCTAAACCATACCCATTCTTAAATCAAATGATTAAAAAAAAAATACTAGCAGCAATCCTGGAACAGTACAATCAAATAATGAACCATCACAAATACCAATCAGATAATATATCCTAACAGAAACAAACATTCACCAAACCCACATAGCCAAAACCAATGAGCAGTTAAAAATCAATAATAAAACAAACCAAATCATCATCATCATAATATTAAAAAAAAAATACCAGGACAGTGATTGGCATCAAAAGCTGTGACCTTGAATTCTCCATCTGGGTCATTAATAACCACCGACTCTCCCACTTCAATGCCGACAAATAATGAACCCTCAAGCTACGAATACACATTAAAAAAATCAAAATCAAAACCAGAAACTCAAAATTGGACAAAAAACTCAAACGGGTAGTTCTAAGAACCTACAAAAAACACAAACCTGAGGGTAATTTTGAAGAACAAGTAATTTCGTGAGATGGGTTGCGTAAATTGGGTAACAAGAGTGTGTTAAAATCCCAGAGGTGTGGTCTTTATGGGCATGTGTTAAGAAATGGTGTCTCTTTCTCTTAGAATTTGGACTCCATGTGTCTACAGAGAACGGTAGTCCTCTTGGCAGTTCTATTGGCATGTTTTTTGTTGTTTGGGTGGAGAGAAAGTGAAGGAAAATGGAGGGAAATTTAAAGGGGATAGTTTGGACTTTTTCCCTCTAAAAGCTTCCTCTGAAAGGAAGAGCATATGGTGAGGTCGGATTCAAAGTCTTCCCACCCGCCTTAATTTGCAATAATTTATTTTAATTTTAAGTAATTAATATATTTTTTTATCGTTATCATTATACCTATAAAAGAAACTATTTTTTCATGTTGAAATGGCATAATTATAAAGTTTTCTAATTTCTTACTGTTGCCGAAATTATATCATAACAAATTTATAAAATATCTTTTTGTGAACATTGTTTATAAAAAAATTTATTTAGAATTATTTTTATACTTGATATATTTATCATGTTACTCTTCATTTATTTATCATTATTTTTTTGTTCTTATTTTTAATTTTTGTAATTTGTTTTAGTTTTTCTTTCTTTATATATTTTTGAGAAAAATTATTTTTTTTAATTTTTATACTTGAAATATTTATTACTTTACAGTAGGTCTATTTATACAATTATTTTTGTTTTTATCTTTATTTATTTGTAATTTATTTTTGTAGTTTTTCTTTTTTTTTCTATAACCTTTTTTTGAAAGAATTATTATACAAAGATTAAAAAGAAATAATATTTCACTTAACAATTGCAACATTATTTTATTTTTCTACTATAATAAAAATTAACTTGAAATCTTATGATTCTTTTAGAAGAATTTTTTCTCACGAATATTCCATTCATTAATAAATAACGATATATATATATATATATTCCATTCAATAATAAATTATAATTTAGCCTTTTGTATTTAAGTAACCTAAAGTGTTATTTTTCCAGCAAGAAAAAAGTGCAATTCATTTACAATTTATATATTTCGTATCTTTAAAAAGTGTGAGAAAAATAAAATTCCTCTAAAAAAAAAAGTCAAATAAATAAATAAAATAAATAATATAAACCATTGTCAAGAAGAAAAAGAATAAGAGGATACGGGCCTTGGCTAAGGCCCGGGTTCTTTTTTCAAGCCCACCAACCCAAGTTTCTCGTCTAGTAAGTGTCATTTTTCTCTTTAAAAAACAAAATCTAATGGCTAATAAAAAAAAATCAGCCAAGCACGTGAGCCTCAAAAAAAATTAAAATTTATGATTTAATTCAAGATTTGTATTATAAGCTAACTCGAGTTGATCTAGAACTTGATGTAGAGCAAGAAAAATAGAAAACAAAGAACAGAGACCATAAGTTTAAGTTTTTGTTTTTTTTATAGCATGGTAAAAACAAAAATGGTAATATAACACTGTTTAAAGAATAATTAATATAATAACATAATTTAGAAAGTCATGAATAAAAAAAATAAAAGATAAATAAAAAACTTCTCAATATAAAAATATTTCAACCAAATAAATCTAATTATATTAAAAAAAAAAACAACCAACAATAATTATAATGAACCACATAAATAACTCAAGATATTTTTTTTGATATTATTAAAAATATTTATCGAGATATTTTTAATAATACGAGTAAAATTGTTATCAAAATTTCAGTGTGTTTTCATAATTTTTTTTAATTATTATTATTATTATTGTGAATTATTTTCTCTCTCTTCTTAGTTTACCGAATTTTATTTTTTACCGTGCTAGAGTCCGAAAATACCCAATGAGTTTCACTGCCATGAATCACTGTAGTTAAATGAAAGAAGTCCGAGAAATGCCGTCATAACTATTGAAAGATATATGGTACGTTGACCAATCCGAAACAAGGCTTGACTCATTAAATAGTTCAATTAATTATTTTTATTAAACAAATCTAATTCAATTAAGACTATTATATCTTACTACATTAATATTTTATTACTTTTAATTTCAATTAGTGTTTGAAAAGATTTTTAAAAAAATTATTTTTTGTTTTAAATTATTTTTTATATTGTTAAATATTTTGATGTATTAATATTAAAAATATTTTTAAAAAAATAATTAAATTCTATATTATAGATTTTTGAAGAAAAATCGATATTGAATTTAATAACTATTATTTTATAATTAAAACCAAAACCAAAATAGAATTGGAAGCATTAATTAAATCCCTATCGCTATCGCTTTGTATTAAACTAGCAAATAGCCTTGTCGATCGAGAAACGAGCAACATCTTTCACATTCATGTAAGGTCGGCAAAACAGACGAATGGATTTTTGGATCTGGTAATCATAATAGGAGATGGAGACTCGTCTGGATTTTTGGATAATATCAGCCGAAGACCTTAAAGAGGCCCTTGTACGATGCCTCCACCTTTAGCTCTCACTTTTAGCACTCAAAACCCAACTTTTGTCTGGACAATGGTGGAGACGGCGGGGGGGTTTAGCTCAGATTCTGAAAGACGACGAGGCTGGATGCAAATGAGCTCTCCCCCAAGAAGATTTGATCTCGGAATATTAATGGTGGTCTGGGTACGTTCTTATCATTTGTGAAATAATAGGGCTGGAAGAAAGGCACCCAGTCGATGTTTCATGGCTTAAATAGACTGCTGTGCACCGTTTACTCGGAGGTATCTCTACGGGTATATAATTCAGATAAATCAGAGATACAATTGAGAAGGGAACGGCAAGATATGAGATCACTCTCCCAGCATTGCACGTTTGGCATAGTTAGTCAAAAACCTCCTCCAGTGGCCAACTTCACCTGGTCACATCAAATTTATCATTGGAGTTATTAGAACACTCTCAATCATCAATAACTTTTAACGACTTTTCATGACATTATCGAAAAAGAATTTCTCGAAGCATTGATAGAGGAGCACTTCAATCTATCTTGCAAACTCCGAGTGCTACAGGCAACCTCTACCGTCACTGTCTATCCATCTAGACCATTTACAGCCCACATGCACAGGTGGAGACAGTCGCTAGACATGGTTGCCCCTAACGATTCCGCCACAGGCCAATAGATGGTGCATCAACATAATTCAAATAAAACCTCATGTTCACCCTAGATTTGGTAAGAAGAGAAAATGGGAGTTAGGAGAGACAGTGAATAACAATGGAGGCGGCCTGATTGGGGGGAGCTTGAACCACATGCTTTTCATTATCTAGCTAAAAGAGTTGGTATAAGCAGTGATCTTATAGAACAGACTAAATTACAACAAGAATGTTACAAACAAACTGACATCTGCCATTTACAATAATCAAAGAAGAGTTGTCTAAGTATCAAGAAATTCAGCGTCTCCCCCTACACATCAAAATTCAGTTTCTTCTCCGCTGATCACGCCCCAGCACCCTCTTTAGAAGTTTATAGAGGAGTTCACTAACTTCACTCTGACGAAAGGGAAAATTTATGGCCGGATTCTTCAAAAGATCAAGGAACCAGAGATGTTACACCCGTGTTGTTCTGGTCGATACCTCATTCTGGGGAGATCGACTATTTGTGTTGATATGTACACTCTTTCAGATGGGTCTTGTTCTCGGTGATGTACCCGGTGTTTGAAATTTCAACGGAGGGGTATCGAAAAAAAGTTCGTGAGTGTATGGACCTTGTCTTATTGGATATAATGAGAAGTCACTTAAATTGTAACTGCTCTGTCCCATCATGGCAAAGGCAGGGTGAGGAGGAGAAAGATAACTAATCCTCTGTGCAGGCCCATGTTGTCGTAGTGGGCTAGAACAAGGAGATACAGGCATAGATGTGATCATTCTGCCATCATCCCTGCATACAACAAATAAAGTTAGTTGAAAACTTAAAATAATTATAAAGTATGAGTGCAGATACATATACATACATACATACATACATACATATATATATATATGTGTGTGTGTGTGTGTGTGTGTGTGTGTGTGTGTGTGAATGGCAGGATGTCGTTTACCTTGGATTCTTCAGTGCTCTTATATTATTAACCACCGGCTTCATTGCAAAATCTCCATCACAAGAATTGGCATTTGTTCGGTTGGAGTGAAGCTCTAAGGCTGGCTGCTCAGCCAATAAAATAATTTAGCAATTAGCTGATGTACAAGTTGAAGTTGAAAAATAAAAGAGATTACGAGCACAAAACACTAAAATTCTATAGGGTATAGCAGCAACCGAACTTTTTAATTATAAGCTCCTTTCACATACACATACAGACGAATAGTTTAGTGGAAGATAAAGACATGTATGTGCATGCAAAACAAAGCTTGAGAATAATACTAGTAGTAAATGTGATAAATTCAATCTTAAATTGTGTTTGTCCAACAAAAATTAAAGATGGAAATTAAATAGCCTGGTATGGACACGTTTTACTAGATAAACACTGCTTTACCATGTATTCCACAAGCATGAAACAAATTCCTTCTAATAATCATGTTATGCAAATGTCCATTTTTAATATATTTAACAAAAATTTAACTCATATCTTGCCATTTGGGAGGGGCGATCCCTATCTAAAATATTAGTTTACTAAGTCTGCAAGGGGCATACCGGTGTGCGGCTTCCATCAAAAGTTCTGGGAAAAGCATCCCTAGTAATGTTGATGTTCGCAACTCTTGTCGTCGATTGGTCCCGAATGAAAGGGTGGTCCAACAACTGTGCGGCCGTAGGGCGTGCTAATGGATCTCGTTGCAGGCATAACTTTATGAAACTTTTTGCATCATTGGAAATATAATCAGGAATATCTGGCATGTCTTTGCTGTTCCCAATTTTAAATATTGCAGCAACCTGTTAAATTCAACAAAATACAACAGTCTTGATAATGAGCACTTCAAAGCTGGGTATGACAGAACAACAACCATGACACAATATTTCTGCTAATTAAGTTCTAAATTTTAAGAAGCGCACCCCTTCGTACTGGCTCCATGGTGGTTTTGATGTTGCCATTTCAAGAATTGTACATCCCAAACTCCATATATCTACAGCAAGACTGTAGCCATTTGTATTCATCACCACCTGAGATGGGAGTATCCATAGAAAACAGCAGACACTAATTAGAAAAAAAGAAAAAGAAGAAACAAAAGCCGAAAAGGGGCCGAAAGAAAATTTGAGTAAAGGAAAGGTATTTTTTCTAGAGAGAGAGAGAGGCTACCTCAGGTGCCATCCAGTAAGGACTTCCCTTGAATGAAAGCATTGAAGAGCATGTCATAATCTAATACAGAATCACAAAACACTTCTGATTATCATCCAAAAATGGGATGGAAAAGAATAAAAAACTTGTGATCTTTTATTTCTGATGAAAAACAAGGCAATTTTAAAAATTGATATTCATTATTCTCCTATTTCATCAGCCAAAAGCTTTTTTCTGGATTTGCCAACTTGTTAAATGTGCAATAACATACTTCACACATACAATCATATTGATGAAAAGGAAAAGAAACTTGATTCCTAAAAAACTATTTGTTCTTTAAAGGTGTGCACAAGACAAAGTCCTTGCGAAAGAGAGAAACATCTGTGAAATCATATACACGCTTATGGTCTTATTTAATTACTCCCACAACTAAATAGTTTGAATGACTTTGAAATTACGTGAAGTCTGATATTACCTTGAAAAACAATTAATATTAAACTTTATCAATTGCAGATGACACATACATGTTTAGCCATGCCAAAGTCAACCAACTTGATTTCACCATTAGGATCCACTAATATGTTTGCTCCTTTGATATCCCTGCCAAGAACAAAAAATTTCATAAAACCAATGAAAGGCTGAAAAAAAATGTGATTTCAGATGTGACCTATTAACCATAATTACCGTTAACACATACCTGTGAACTGTATTTCTTCCATGCAAATATGCAAGCCCAGAGAGAATCTGCCTAGTATAATTTTGAATAACCGGCTCTGTAAAGGCACCATACTCTTGAAGTAACTTGTGAATTGAGCCACCAGATACATACTCTAAATAAACTGAAAGTGTTTCTTCACTCTAGGAGAATGAAAAACCAAAGAGATCACAAAATTAAGGTCCAATTATGACAACCAATCAGTGAGACTGAACAGAATAGAAATTACATGTCAAGAAATGGATTTCAATAATCTCTCTCAATTATGTGTGAATGCATTAGATTTTCATGTTAAGAAATAACTCATACCAGTTCACTTCCATAGTAACGAACAATGTTTGAATGTGACAGCTGACTAAGCAAATCTATCTCCTGTTGACAAGGAGCAGTAGTTAGAAACATGCCATCAATTGCCAAAACATCTAAAGGACAAGGTAGAAATACATTTGTAGAAACTTTAGTATTCAAGGAACAAATTTTAATTTTACTGTTAGCTGAATTTGATGCCATAAACAAATTTACCTGTTTTAGTTGCTTGAGACATTCTTTTGATGTTGAATCGTCTGAAATAACCTTGACTTCTTTTATTGCGCACATCTGTCCACTCCGGCTGTTTAAGTAGCAAAACAATATTTAGAAGAGAAAGCCATGAAATGCAACAGGAACAACATATAAACAGTCTTCAAGCGCTGATGGTAAATTGTGCTTAAATCATCTTCTTCAAGTAGTATGTCATTAAGACTTAAAATTTGCAGTTAGGCTAAATACTCTACAAGAAACAATGATATTACCTGTTAAATCCGAGGTAAACATGTCCAAAAGTTCCCCTTCCTAGGAGCTTTCCTTTCTTCCATTTTGACAAGGTAGAGTTGTCTGTTGCTCCAGTAGTTCTTGTGCCCGGTAATGAAGGCGGGCTTGTGGGAGAACCTGGTGGAAGGGGCAGTGGATGACATTGGCTCTTCGCATCTTCCAGCCTCCCAGTCAAGGAGTCTAAGCTCATACCACCCAGCAGCGGATGGAGAGGTGAAGTAGGCCTGCTTGTTGTTCTCGACCCTGGAACAGGACTTCTCGACCCAGGAACAGGACTTTTTGAACCCCCACCATATCCTCTATGATCAACAGATAACCTGGATTACAGTTGGCAGATGCACTTGAGAACCATACTGAATCCATTCTTGAAATTCTTAACCATCTAGATTTCAAAATCAGCTAGCTGATTATAACAAACAAGAAAACCTCATCTCTAGATATTGCAAATGGAGCAGAAACTCCATTGCTTAAAACTAGCAATTAAACCACCAAAAAAAACAACAAAGCTTCTAATTTTACAATATAGATGACATCCTTAATTAGTATAAGCTTCATTTTAAATTTTAAATCTTATTAAAAACATTCACCCCTAATTTTAAGTCCAAATGAAAACCAAAATGGTCAAGAACTAAGTCCCATAAACCTTGGACGGTCCAATAAGGTAAAAAAGATCCAAATCAGGAACATTTGATTGGAAAGAGAAAGTAACTCCCATCCAAAGGTCTCAAACTCTGACAGGAAAAATTAGGAAAGAGAGAGAGCACAGGGGATTTTAAGGACAAGGTATTTCGAAATAGCAAGTTTCAGAAATTTAAAAAAAAAAAAAAGAAATCTGAGAAAACAGAAGAGACAGCAGCCTCAGACAACAAACCCCAACTCTGACACAAATTTTCAGAGATTAAAAAAAATGCCTTTTTTTTCTTTTTTCTTTTCACTACTCAAACAAAAACCCACCTAAGAATAGTTCAAGCCTCTTCTTCAAATCTAAAAATAATCAATCAAATTCACCAATCAAACAACTCCATTTCATAAACCAGAATTCAACCCAGAATTCTAAATCCCACCAAAACATCAAAACCAAGACCAAGAACCCAGAATTTCTATAGAAACACTAACCTGTAACCACCAAACAGACTACTACTACCCTGATTATTATCATGATCTTCAACACCAGATGACCCAGAAGAGCTAACACTTGAAACAGAACCCGACCCGTGTCCAAACCCGACTCCACCACCAGCACCTCCAATCCCACCACCAGCACCAAGATCACTCACACATGGCTCAGGCAAAGGAAGCCCTCGTTTTTCACCTGAATCCGAATCAAAACCCGAAAACCCGGATGATCCACCACTGCCAGCAAATTCCTTGCTGCCACGTGGTGAATTCTTTCTCACAGCCGCCTCATCAAGACTACTTTTCCTCTTGTTTTCTGTGATGCTACAGATCTTTTTATCATTTTTTCCATGTGAGTTCTCTTGATTGCTCCCTTCTTTGCTCTTGCTGCTCCTTTTACTCCACCAAGCAGGCATTTTTTTGCCTTGTAAGATTGTAAAGATGCAAACTTTATCGACTTGTGAGCCAGAATAGAGATCAAGTTATGATTTGTTTGTGTGAAAAGGGTAGACTTCGAAGAAAGAAAAGATTAGAATGGGTGTGTTGAGTGGAGATTTATATTAAGGGAAAGGAGGAGGAAACGCTAGGAGCAAAAAAAAAGGACTTTTTTTATGTATTTTTTAGAAAGAGAAAATTAGATTTTTTTCAACTTTTCAGCGAAAGAAAGTATATTTTGTATTTTATGAGCATGTGGTTATGTTTGTTATTTTAAAATGTAAATTAAAAAAGTTATAAATAATAATTTTTAATGAAGAAATTATTTAAAAGAATTAAATTATTGATATAGTTTTTTTAAATAGTATAAATATAATTTTTTTTTATGTGCACTCAGAATGAAAAAAATTATTTTTAATAATTTATTTACATTTTAATACATTTAATATTAATACTTTTAATTTTTTTTAGAAAAAACATTAAGAGAAGTTGTGGAGATGAAAAAATAAATCCTTAAATAATTTATTTTAATTTTTATTTTTGGATAGGTATGAAGGAATTATTTTTTAAAAAATAATTTTAACTTTTTATTTAACAATTTATTAGGAAAAAAAGCTAAAAAATTAGTTTTCTACTTTTAGTTCTTCATTTTGCTCTCCCATTAAAGATGCCTTAAAATTAAAAAAAAATAATAATTTAATGAGACAAAAATAAAATTATATTATGTATCATTTAACCAAACAAACATAGCTAATTGAATTTTTTTCTTGGGATGTATGGTTTAAAACAAGTTTTAATCTAAATTTCTGTGATAGAGTAAGCTTGAATTAATTAAATTAATTGAATGATTAGTTTCTTAACCACATTAAATTAAGGTTAAAAAATTAAAATTCTCATGCA
>Ga0325405_1007598_pt1 | contig 10907 bp, 10 predicted proteins | sample PopdelMetagenome_21_FD_205663 | JGI IMG/M metagenome (GOLD analysis project Ga0325405, IMG submission 205663) | Populus deltoides microbial communities from Bellville, Georgia, United States - Xylem-Control-R2 | ecosystem: Host-associated > Plants > Phyllosphere > Stem > Wood/Secondary xylem...
CTTTTAAAAAATAATGAAGAGAGACGAGGTGCCTATGTGACTATAATGTTTGTAAATGGATGTCCTGTGACGTCACTGTACTTTTTCACCTCTCATGTTTTTTACTTGAAGATTTGCCTTTTTTTTTCTTCATATTATGTTCTGTATTGCTCCTATATCTTTTAAAATGGTGTCTTTAAAGCAGTTACTTGACCTTATTTTTACTTCCAGGGCCTTGTGAAACTTGCTGATTTTGGTGTTGCAACAAAATTAACTGAAGCTGATGTTAATACACATTCAGTTGTTGGAACGCCATATTGGATGGCCCCAGAGGTATTCATCTCTTACCTGCTTTCATTAGCTATATGTTTTTTCTATTTGTTCTAATCCATTATGATCAAAATCATGGTTGGAAAGGATAATACATATGATGTAGCTATTGAGGTGTTTACAAGCCTTGATCATGTGAAACTTGTTTATTTGTCAGGTTATTGAAATGTCAGGGGTTTGTGCCGCCTCTGACATCTGGAGCGTTGGCTGCACCGTGATTGAACTTCTTACATGTGTACCACCTTACTATGATTTGCAGCCAATGCCAGCTCTCTTTCGTATTGTTCAGGTTTGATCAGCTTTATATATATATATATATATATATATATATATATATAGTCTTTTCAGTTTATTAAAGTGAGCAATGTTTCCTGTTAAAACCTTTTGGGTTCACTGTCATTTTTCATCTTTTCTTCTCCATGTTGATGCCATCTCATGTTTCTTGTTTAGATTTTACTTGGGATTCTTATTGTCTGGAATGCAATAGTCTTGTTTGATGTTACAAGTGCTTTTTTTTATTTTTTTTGGGGCTAATTGAATTTGTTGAACTGGTCTGAGGATTGACTGCGCTGTGATGACAGAACTCTCTTTCTCTCTCAGGATGATAATCCTCCGATACCTGATAGCTTATCTCCTGACATTACAGACTTTCTGCGCCAGTGCTTCAAGAAGGTACATTGCACACGTCTAGTCCTCTAGCTTGATCAGTTTCTCAGTTCTGTTACCTAATTCCTAACTGCCTAATTTCATGCATCGACGATTTCTTGCTTGGTTTCCAATTTTAAAGTTGTGAAAGAACTATCCCAGCCACACCAATTTGGTCAGGCCCAACAACCTAGACCAAAATTAGAAAGGGATGGGAATTACCACTTCCCTTTTATAGGCTAATCTTTTGCTAGAAAGGATAGATCATATACTGAGTTTTGCTAGAAAGGGATTCCAAGAAAGAAGCACAATTGCTGGTAAGACGGCATAGTATTGTCTTGTTTTCCCCTTTGTGGTCATTCCAATCAACTCTGGCTTGCCTAAGTTTGGTTTCAGATCTGATTCAGTTTTGCCTTATCATTGTATAGAGCTTTCAGCTTTGTAATTAATGTTCAATTGGCTGACCCCCGAAATTTGTCGGCATGCGTCATTCAGTTTAGATTTTATTCATTTATTAAGGAAATGAGATATTTGGTTGTGAATTTCAGGATGCTACACAGCGGCCCGATGCAAAAACACTACTTTCTCATCCTTGGATACTGAATTCTAGGCGTGCATTGAACTCTTTCCGTCATAGTGGATCAATAAGGTTGAATTTGATCTTCTTATTTTTGTCCATCTGTTTATAGTTCTGCTTATCACTTTCTTAACCAAGGTAGTTTATATGGATTAGCCTTAAACCCCAAGCCTAAGATTTTGCATGTGAGACCATGTGTGCCCTCAAATATTCAGTTTGAGCGTGGAGATGAACCAGTAGTTAACTCTATCCAACTGCTCTGCTGTGATTTTTGGAAGTGGCATCCAGTGTTTTATGCTTTAATATTTAAACAGATGTCATGTCACCATAAATTGAACTGTTTTTCTTTGTTTGCAATTAGATGACTTCCTTTCAAAGTGTAAATGTAGTATCTTACTGCAAGCATGCCTTCTTTTTCTTTTTTTGTAGAAGCATACAGGAAGATGTTTCAGTCGATGCGGTAATTTTAAATGGAGATAATCAGAGCACTGGCCAAATTAGTTCTGTGGATAAAACAGAAGCTTCTGTTGCTGATTTTGAAGCTGTGAGAATCATGTGATCTTTAACATTGTGATAAGTTGTTAACTTGGGAACTTTTCTTCATATCCTTAGCGGAGAAAGAAATCAATTTTGCTTGAAAAGTGACACCTTATTTTTCCATGGAGAAGCAATTAAAATATATTGGCACTACATCCTGATTCAAATCTTTTGGTTTTCAGGTTTCCAGGAAAGAATTATTGACAGTGTCTGATGATGTCAGTAAGTCTTGTAAGGATAATTCCTCAAATGATGATGAAGTCGAGGAAAGAACTGATAAATTAGACAATGATCTCCATTCGGATCAAGTCCCGACCCTAGCTATTCATGAAAATTCATCTCTCAAAACTAGTTCTGGCAGACTATCTATGAATAAAGTAGCTGCTGCTTGTGCTCCGCTTCATGGGTCAACACATATGCATGACCAGGATCAGGCTCTGAGTAATTGTGACATGGAATCTCCTGATGCAAGAGGGAAAAACATAGATAGAAGGGATGGGGGAAAAACAAATTCTACTCATGTTGAGAATGGATCATTTGGTTTTGCAACAAGAAGTCAAGATAATGGGCTTCAAAAGGTAATTAATATCTGTTGCTTTCTTGGCTATGATGTTGTGTTCATTTGTTCATTGATGCTCCCCCCCCTCCCCTCTCTTCAAAGGCTAAGACCGTTTATTGTGCACACTGTGTCGATTCTTCACAGTGAATAGACAATTCTTGACATGATTAAAATGACACATAAAATAGAGAAAGAGATAGATGCTTTGTTGGTTCCCATAATGCATGGTTTCATTTGGTCTTCTAATATAATCTCAGTCTTCTATATTTTGCTTGGTGCATTTTGTGTTCAGAGTCCAATCTTTTTTAAGTAAACCATTTCTTTTTGTGAAGAAAAGGAGAAATAGAACATGAATACAAAATTTTTAAAGAGCATGAAGCTTGGGCAGCATGTTAACTAAATATACTCAATATGCCTAGATCTAGGGATGTAGGTTCCTTGAGCAGTTCTATATTGTTATGCGCTTTAGAGGATTTCAGCTGGTTCTGCTTTTGTTGCTTGAAGTAAAACCAAGTTGAGGATTTTTGGTGGAGCAACTCATCTATGCCTGCAGTGATTGAGAGGAACTGTGAACTAATTGCAACTCATGGCTTAAGGACATGGCCGAAACAGATTTCTTGATTGCCCATTCCTGATATCGCCGCTTAGTTAAAAAAAATATGGTTGATTAGATTTTAGATTTCTACCTTTTAGTGATCTTTACCTTTTGGATTTCCATGATATTAGGTTCTTCTATGCCTCCTGGCCCTTCCTTCTAGTTACAAATCTTCTGTTGCGGGTTATGTTACATTTGCTTCTACCTAATCAAGTTTTTTGTGTGTTTAGTAATTCAGTTGAAAGTGCTTTTTGGCTGAAAAAGCACCAAATTAATGTCTTTTTAGGTGCTTTTCGAAGGTTTTGACATCCTCATATATATATATATATTTATATATATATATATATAAAACATCAATTTGCTGCCTTTTTAACTCAAAAGCACCTAAAACACAATATCAAACAGGCTCTTTGTATTGTCACTGTAGTTATGTATTCTTAATTTCCTAAAACAGTAAATGTCTGATTATTCCTCTTTGAATATTGTGTATACCTTACGTGCATAGCTTGTCTATTCTTCATCTTCTTCTTAGTGTGGGCACACTCTACTTTTATTACTTTCCTGTGCGGCCATTTGGAATGCATATGTTATAGTTATCATATGTGCCATGCAACGCTTTAGATGTATTCAGATATATTAGAGCATATGGTTTTCTAGTGTCCCGTTTGTTTTCTTTCTGGTCGTAAAATATGGGGTCTTGTCCTGAGTTCAAGTTCAGGTTTCCAAGGGAGCTTGAACATTGACATTACCTACAACTTGCTCTCCTCCTCACCCATCTCACTTTCTCTTTTCTTTCCCTGCTTGGATACAATAATTGTATTATCTTATGCTTTTGTATAACTGGGACTTTGAAGGCTGTGAAGACATCAATGAACTTGGGAGGAAATGAGCTCAGTAAATTTAGTGACACTCCAAGAGATGCTTCACTGGATGATTTATTTCATCCCCTCAATAAAAATCCAGAGGATCGGGCAGCTGAAGCCTCAACATCTGCCTCAACATCACATATGAACCAAGGGAATGCTGTTGTGGCTGATGCAGGGAAAAATGATCTGGCTACAAGGTTGAGAGCTACAATTGCTCAAAAACAAATGGAGAATGAAATGGGGAAGACAAACGGTGGTGGTGATTTGTTTAGCCTAATGATGGGTGTTCTGAAGGATGGTGTGATTGATATTGATGGTTTGGTATGTTTTAACTGCTCAATTTTGTTCATTATTTAGATAATTAGTTTAATAATTCCTGACAACATATGCTTTTCTTGGCAGGTTTTCGATGAAAAATTGCCTCCAGAAAATCTCTTTCCTCTCCAGGTAGTCAATCAAATTTTGCGCACCTCAATCAATCACTTGATTTAGACTACAGTAGCATTGCAATCCAGACTTTTTTGAAGTATTTATATTGATGAACAAAAGACATAAGCTCATTAGCAACCTCTTTTTATTGTTTGGATTGAGTGATGCCTGCTAAAGACAGGTATTTTGAAATATGAAGCTGCACTAATCTATTGTAGGTCTTCATGTTATGTAATAACCTTAAAAATGATAGTCCTTTATGCTTTCTGTTCCTTTCTTAATTCGAGAATCTGATAGTATTTTAGTTTCCAATGGAGGAGGAAAGCAACCTGTTATAAAAACTTGTAATCTGATGATTAATATACTGGCTCCAATCTTTAAAGTTCCTCTTTACATGCAGTGGATTGACTATTTTGATGATTTAGTGACAATGTGAAGTGAAATGACATCTCATGCTGTTGTGGGTCGGAAACTCTTGAATCTTTGTCTAATTAGTCCTCAGATAATTTTTTTCATCAATTCCTGTTGTCTAATCATAGTGGATTCTTAAAAATAAGAATGCTATGAATATCAATTCTTCACTATCCTTGTTTTTTTATAACATGGGCTGGTTGTAATTGTTATTGTTTTTGCTTTGTAGGCTGTTGAGTTTAGCAGGTTAGTTGGGTCGTTAAGACCTGAGGAATCAGAAGAGGTGATTGTATCTGCATGCCAGAAACTTATAAGCATCTTTCACCAGCGCCCTGAGCAGAAAATTGTTTTTATTACCCAGCATGGATTGCTTCCTCTAATGGAATTACTTGAAGTTCCTAAAACTCGTGTATGCCAGCTAGCTATGCATTGTATTTTGTTGTTTCCACTTGCTATGAGAGTTGCAGCTTCTAATATGAGGAGATAATTGCTTCCTGATATTTCAGGTTATATGTTCTGTCCTCCAACTTATAAATCAGATTGTGAAGGATAATACCGATTTCCAGGAAAATGCATGTCTTGTTGGCCTGGTAAGTGATTCTCCAAGGTTTGTGTTCCCTTGTTGGAAGTAATTTGCTCGAGTTTTGAGTTACTACAATCAAGCATTCTGTATTTTTTATAAAAGGATTGGCTCATTCCATCCTTAACTGGGGCTTGCGCTTTGTTCTTACATTTCTGCATGTATCTCTTATCACTAATCCTTCTTCCTGAAATACTTGGGCTAGAACATTATTTCCATCTTGATATATTTATGGCAAATGTTATGTGCCAGATACCTGTGGTCATGGGTTTCGCTGGACCTGATCGCCCCCGTGAGGTTCGCATGGAGGCAGCTTATTTCTTGCAGCAGCTATGCCAGTCAAGGTGGAGAGTTTCTCCTTTTATAATTCCCTTGCTTTGATTTGCTAAACAGATAGGATTAGGACTAACACTGTTGGCTTTCTGGTGTAGCTCGTTGACATTGCAAATGTTCATTGCTTGCCGTGGAATACCTATCCTGGTGGGTTTTCTAGAGGCTGATCATGCTAAGTACAGGTTTGTAATTTCTTTTCTGGTATGTGTTTGCAAGGTCAGGTATTTTTTTCCTTTAAAGCTGACAAAAAAATAAGTATGCTTGGAAGTTTGAAATGGTGCCTTTTTTCATGCAGAAAGACAGGCGGTTTGGTTTTATAGTATGAATTTTATGTCACAATGCATGAGTGTGAAGCTGGTGAATTTCATTAGAATTTATTTATCAGCCACCTTTGTTCATGCTCCCTGTTCGTCTCAAACCTCATCTTGGAATAGAAACATCACTGTTCTCTAAAAAGCATTTTCCCTAGGAAAGCTTGTTTGTTGCTGCTCAATATCACATTCTAAATCATGTAGCAACTTTGAAATCAAGTAAGGTCCCTGTTTAAAGTAGACAGGATTCCCTGTACAAAAGCTCTACAACAGACTGCACAAATTTCCAAATGCTCATGGTTTTGTCATGGCAATGTTTAGAGCATGCTTGTTAGCCACACATGATTTCCTCTGTGTACCCTTTCCATTATCTTATAAATACACTGATTCAGCTCTTTGCATTCAGGGACATGGTTCACCTAGCTATTGATGGCATGTGGCAGGTCTTTAAGCTTCAGAGATCAACCCCAAGAAATGATTTCTGTCGCATAGCTGCGAAAAATGGAATACTGTTCAGACTTATCAACACTCTTTATAGCTTGAATGAGGCAACTAGGCTAGCTTCAATATCCATGGGTACTGGATTCCCACTAGATGGTTTAGCTCAACGACCACGATCTGGTCCCTTGGATTTCAATCATCCTATTTTCATTCAGAGCGAGCCACCACTTTCTGCATCTGATCAGCCTGATATCCTTAAATTTAGGCATGGAATGATCGATCATCCCCTGCCTTCTGTGACACAAGAACCATCACGTGCTTCAACTTCACATTCCCAAAGGCTGGATGCCATTCAACCAGATGCCAGATATCTTGGGACAGACACTGATGGGCCTCAATCTAGTAATGAAGCAATCGAAGCTACAGTTGCTTCCAAGTTGCTAGATCCAGCAGCTTTAGGAAAAGCTGCAAATATGGGTATCAAAGAACCTCCAGGAATTGCTTCTAAAGAGCGAGATAACTTGGATCGGTGGAAAAGTGATCCATCTCGCCCAGAAACTGAACTTAGGCAGCAGCGAGTCACTGGTTCCACGCAAAGGACATCTACTGATAGGCCTCCAAAGTTGATAGAAAGTGCATCAAATGGTCTTACTTCTGTGGTATCTGCTCAGCCAGAGCAAGTTCGTCCTCTTCTAAGCTTGCTGGAGAAGGAACCCCCATCTAAGCATTTCTCTGGTCAGTTGGAGTATGCACGTCACCTCTCAGGGTTGGAGAGACATGAAAGTATACTGCCTTTATTACATGGATCTGAGAAGAAAACAAATGGTGAATTGGATTTTCTGATGGCAGAGTTTGCAGGTAAGTGGTTGTGTTTGTCTCCCTCTCCCCCTCACTCGTTTTCTCCTTCATTTGAATTGGTCAACTTGATTTCCAATTGACTTCATGTTATTTGAACTTTTAGTGGGATACGGCTCTTTTCCTGCATGGTCTGTTAGCAACACCAGTTTTGAAGTCTTATTTTAGGAATTTTAGTGATAATTTCTTCCATCTGGTTTGCAGAAGAATTAATATTTCTTGCAATGTTTATTATGGAGCTGCTGTTTGCCTTCAATATGAATTTCCAATGAGGAACACTTATATTTTGGGAACTTCTCTTGTTTTTATGGTTGCAGAGGTTTCTGGGCGTGGAAGAGAAAATGGAAATCTAGACTCCATGCCTAGAATTTCACATAAAACAGTGAGTAAGAAGGTTGGACCAATTGCACCTAATGAAGGAGCTGCTTCCACATCTGGTATTGTATCTCAAACAGCATCTGGTGTATTGTCTGGTTCGGGTGTTCTAAATGCTAGACCAGGGAGTGCAACATCATCTGGGTTGCTTTCCCAGATGGTATCAGCAGAGGTTGCGAGGGAATACCTGGAGAAAGTGGCGGACCTTCTGCTCGAGTTTTCTCAAGCTGACACAACTGTAAAATCCTACATGTGTAGCCAAAGCTTGCTTAGCCGTCTTTTTCAGATGTTCAATAGAATTGAGCTCCCTATTCTTTTGAAGGTACAAAAGAGAGTGTTCTACAGCTTTGTGCTTAAACTTGTTTGAGTATTTTTTTATATGCTATCTCACCTTGCTGCTCTTTATTGATTCACAGATACTTAAGTGTATCGATAATCTGTCAACTGACCCAAACTGCTTAGAGAATCTTCAGCGAGCAGATGCAATTAAGTACTTGATTCCAAATCTTGAACTCAAAGATGGACCTCTTGTAGATCAAATTCATAGTGAGGTTTGCCTTCCCAAGTTACTTCCTATAATTTTAGTAGTTTGTGATTATGCTACAAGCTGCCTTTTTACTGTCTTTGAATTTGCATTTATAAAAAATATGAATATGAGTGTCTTTCTGTCATATAATAAATTGTTGGTCCCCAAGGCACATGGAATTTCTTATTTACTCCACGGACCTTTCATTAGCTGCTGTTCTGTTTTAGATTTGTTTGTGCTTGTATTTTAATACTGCACTTGTTGACATGATAGAAGTACAGTGTTCTCCTTGTATACTGTACACTCTAGGTTCTTGGATCATCACTTCTGCAATTTGTAATCCCTGTTCCTTATATTACCATTCATTTGCCTGGGTATAGTCAACTAGACATTTGGTCTTGTAGTGGAAAAAACGACATACCAGTTACACCTCAACACAACCTTTCATTCTACGCATGCTAAAAGCCTCATGTTGGAAGTTCTTCTCTTAGTCTAGGAAGAGAGGACATGGCAGTTGCACTGCAATGAAAGCTTTCATTCTTTGGTTACCAAAATTATCGCATATCAAGTTCTTGCCTATCTCTTAAATATGGGAACTGTGTGGGTGCTTATATATGAAATGTGAACTTCAATTTCTATCAAAAGCTGCGTAGGTCACCTTCATCACATGTTATCCAAGTTTCATGGCTAAATTGGTTTGGTTTGTTTATGTTGCCCAAGTTTTTTATTAGTGGATTTAATTATTGCAAGCATTCCAGTTCTCATAACGTTTGCTGAATTTTATTGTTTGAAGGTCCTCAATGCACTTTTTAACCTCTGCAAGATAAATAAGAGGAGACAGGAACAAGCTGCTGAAAATGGAATCATTCCACACTTAATGAATTTTATTATGTCTGATTCTCCTTTAAAATCGCATGCATTACCTCTACTGTGTGACATGGCTCATGCATCGCGTAATTCAAGAGAACAATTAAGGGCCCATGGTGGATTGGATGTATACTTGAGCCTACTTGATGATGTGGTTTGGTCAGTGACAGCACTAGATTCAATTGCTGTTTGCTTGGCTCATGACAATGACAACCACAAAGTGGAACAAGCATTGCTAAAAAAGGATGCAGTTCAGAAATTAGTGAAGTTTTTCCAATGCTGCCCCGAACAACAATTTGTGCATATATTGGAGCCATTCTTGAAAATTATCACGTATGAACTTTTCTCATCTTTCTATTCATTTATTCATTACCAATTGTTAAGTTTAACTCACGAATGGCAATCCATTGGTCAATTGAATTGTGAAAAAATGAACTATGAATGAAAAACTAGTAAACTGTGCAGATCCTCTGGGATCCCAACTGCTTAAATTATCAGTATTTTATCAGCATTTCATTCGTACTTGTTGAATGCAGGAAATCATCCCGGATAAATACAACTTTAGCTGTTAATGGCTTGACACCTCTGCTCATTGCAAGACTGGATCATCAAGATGCCATAGCTCGTCTTAATCTGCTCAAACTAATAAAGGTGAAATTTAGCAACTCCTCACTGTCCTGTCTTGACTTTTACCACTGCACTGAGGAATAACATACAACATATAGATCAATGTTGCTTGCATTGTTGATTCTGCTGATGTTATCGCTCTTCTTGTGCTAGTGCTGGTAGAAACCTTGTTTATCTCAATTAGGTCTGATTTAGAAATAGTTTTTAGTGTATATTTTTTTCTATCCAGTATTTTTGTTCCATTATTTTTTTCGATGTATGCAATTCATATGCTGATTGATTTCTCCTTGCTCCAATGATCAATCTTTTAGGGATATCTTCTTAACAATCAATGTAAGCCTTGTTTAGTAGTTTCTCCTCCACAGCTAAAACAACCAGCAATGCAAGTCTGCTTAGCATGGTGTCTTATCATGTCAAAAAAACCACCAGCTTGTTCTTTTTTATATTATCAGTAATTAAGTAGCCAAGCACGTGTTCTTTTTTATCACCATGAGTCTAAGACATCACATCGTAGCATATTTGGTGGAGAGAAGACCCTAGAGCTTGCCCTTTTCTCATCAATCTCGTTTCAGTTATTTTTTTCCATGCTGGAAGCTGCATTTGAAAGTAGGTGTTTGGTTTGATCATATCATGAATTGCTCAATGAAATTTGATGTGCAGGCTGTGTATGAGCACCACCCACGTCCAAAGCAATTGATCGTGGAGAATGACTTGCCCCAAAAACTTCTGAACTTGATCGAGGAACGCAGGGACGGGCAAAGCTCCGGAGGCCAAGTGTTAGTGAAACAAATGGCTACTTCGCTACTTAAAGCACTTCATATAAACACTGTTCTGTAAATTCGTGTCTCACTGTTTCTTTTCAAAATGTACATGGTTTTTTAGGAAATTTTATTTGTTAGATTTTTTTCCCCATTAAAAATATGGTTTGCTTGTGTGTGTATGCTTGCAATCATGTGGATGCAACAAGTTTTAGGAGTGTGTTCTACTTATCCAGGAGGTCTCAGAAACTCGAGAGTTCCAGAGGGTGGCTGTCTTTTTGCATTAGCGAGCTACCAGGTCGATGG
>Ga0325405_1007599_pt1 | contig 10905 bp, 12 predicted proteins | sample PopdelMetagenome_21_FD_205663 | JGI IMG/M metagenome (GOLD analysis project Ga0325405, IMG submission 205663) | Populus deltoides microbial communities from Bellville, Georgia, United States - Xylem-Control-R2 | ecosystem: Host-associated > Plants > Phyllosphere > Stem > Wood/Secondary xylem...
CTGGAAGTTGTTTTCCTGATAAAATGAGTTTCCTCCAGATATGCAGTCCTTGAGAAAATGTAATTTTGCATACAATTCCAAAACTTTTAAACTTCTCATTTTTCCTTGGTGGTTTTAAAATTGGCATTTTTTTTTTAGTTACTTGTTACTATCTGCCCAAATATTGTTACACAAATTCAAAGTTTGTTATTAATCTACTTTCGGAACTTTATCCAACACATCTCTAACTTTTTTTTTTAACTAGAATTTTGTACAATAAATAGAGAAGAGAAGCTAACATACTGACCCTCAAAACAGGAAATAAATACTAGATAGGAAAGTATCCTACACTAAACTAGAAAGCAATAATCTAGAGAATCTGGATAGTTAATACTAGATTTTCTTTTCTAAACCATATATACTAAGATTTCTCTAAGATCCTAACTGATTTTGAGACTGATTTCCACACTCCCCCTCAAGCTAGGTTGTATATGTTATACATGCCCTTATGACTCAATTCTTTAAAATTAGTCCTTGGTAGAGCTTTGGTGAGGATGTCTGCAATCTGAGATTTTGTTGGAGTGTAGATGAGGTGAACAATGTTCTTCTCAATCTTTTCTGTGATGAAGTGTTGATCTATTTCAATGTGCTTTGTCCTGTCATAATGAACTGGATTCTTTGCTATGTTTATGGCTGGTTGATTATCACAATGAATCTGGATAGGTGTTAATGATTCCATGCCAAGTTCCTTAAGTAATCTTTGTATCCACATCCTTTCACAGATACCAAGAGCTAGAGCTCTAAGCTCAGATTCTGCACTGCTTCTAGATACCACAAGTTGTTTCTTGCTTCTCCAAGTAACTAGATTTCTCCAAACATAGGAGCAATATCCAGAAGTAGATCTCCTATTTATAATTAATGTTTCCTGCCCGGTCTATATCTGTGTAGATTTCAATATTTCTGTTGTCACATTTCTTGTATAGAAGGCCTCTACTAGGAGTCATTTTTAGATACCTCAAGATTCTATTAACTGCTGTCATATGATCTTCTGTCAGGTTGTTCATGAATTGGCTTACAAAACTAACAGAAAAGCCAATGTCAGGTATGGTATGTGAGAGATAGATGAGTCGACCCACAAATCTTTGATATCTCCCCTTATCCAATGGTATACTATCATTTTCTGCTCCTATCTTCTTTGTTGAATCCATTGGAGTGTTTGCAGGTTTGCATCCAAGCATTCCTGTTTCTTTTAGTAGGTCTAAGACATATTTTCGTTGAGAAACATATATACCTTTCCTTGATTGTGCCACTTCCATGCCAAGGAAGTATTTGAGATACCTAAGGTCTTTGATCTCAAATTCCTTGGCTAAAAGTTTCTTCAATCTCACCAGTTCTTCCTCATAATCCCTAGTTAAGATGATGTCATCCACATGTACTATTAGGATTGCTATTTTCTTTTCTGGAGAGGTTTTTACAAACAGTGTGTGGTCTACTTGGCATTAGGAATATCCATATTGTGCTACTGTCTTTGTAAATCTGTGAAACCATGCCTGAGGGGATTACTTGAGTCCATATAGTGATTTTTTTAGTCTGCATACTCTGTTAAGGTTGGAGGATGTTTCTAGTTTTGGAGGAATCTCCATGTACACTTCTTCTTCCAAGTCTCCATTAAGGAAAGCATTTTTTATGTCTAGTTGATGTAATGGTCAGTCTTGGTTAGCTGCTAGGGATAGAAGTACTCTGATTGTATTAAGTTTGGTCATTGGAACAAATGTTTCTTGATAATCTATACCATAGGACTGAGTAAATCCTTTTGCAACCAGATGAGCTTTTAATACTTCCATCAACCTTATGTTTGATAGTAAATAACCATTTACACCCAACTGGTTTCTTTCCAAGTGGAAGTTCAGAAATTTCCCAAGTTCTATTCTTGTTTAAGGCACTGATTTCATCACTTACTGTCTTTCTCCACCCTGAATCTTTGAGAGCTTCTTTAATAGACTTAGGAATATGTACACTGTCAATGGCTGAAACAAATGCATGATAGGTCGGTGATAACCCTTCATATGAAACAAATTTGCTGATGGGATGACTTGTGCATGATATAACACCTTTTCTCAAAGCAATTGGAATATTTGAATCATCAATAACAGAGGCAGTATTCTCACAGTCAGAAGTTTCCATGCCTGAGTATATTGGGGCAGAATCTGGACTTGGTTCTGAATCTTAGTCATGTATAAGAAGTATTGTGTGTTCTATCTCCTTTCTAAATTTTTTTCTTCTAGAATAGGTAAGAAGCTCATGATTTGTGATCTGTTTTGGTGTAGGATGAATCTGGTCAGAAGATTTGACTGAGGCTGGTGGTGCTGGGACTGATTGGATTCAGGCTGGAGGTGTAGTGTAAGGACTCAAAGTAGGAGAGCTCACAGGGGAATGACTTTGGACAAGACTCTGTTGATTGTCTCCTGAGTTAATTACATGATCAGATTGTATATCTCAATTCTGATATTCTCTCATGGTTGCTCCCTGAAGATCAGACTCGGGATAATATGCTTGATGTTCAAAAAATATGACATCCATAGAAGTATAGACCTTTTTGTGAATAGGGGAATAACATTTGTAACCCTTTTAGTATGGAGAGTGTCATAACCCAATTCTGGGTTATTCCCCAAAATTATTCTTTTTTCAAAATAAAAATCAAAAAATAAAATACAGGCTGGCAATGTGGAGAAAGTTGATCAAGAAAAATAGGCAAAATAGGTAAAAATAAATCCGCAATTTTCGGAGAAAATTCAAGGCCTTTCGGCGCCCCATTGTGCCCAAAATCGGAGAAAAAATGCAAATTCAAGGTCAAATTAAATGATTATTGGATAAATTTGCATAAAAATTAAGTCCAATAACATAATTAAATTTTAATGGGCCAATTTGATTTAATCATGGGCCAAATTGAATTTTAATTATGTTCAAGAATTAATTTGGGTCCAATTGAAGGATTTAATTAAGTGCAAGGACTTAATTATACTTTAAGCGGGTCAAATTAATTTGAGGGCTTAATTGGTGAAAAATTAAGTTTGGGAGCTTAATTTGGACTTAATTGAGAAATCAGAATTTTAAGATACCCAATTTAATTTTTACCAAGTGAATTAATTGAAATCAGGGGTCAAACACAAAACTTGAGGGACCAATTTTGAAGCCCGAAAAACTATTTTGCCTATAAATAGCCTTCATTTTCAGCTAAGCAAAGGAGGGGGCAATTTTGACAAATAAAAAAAAAAGAAAAAACCCTAAACCTATCTCTTTCACACCCAGTCGCCCCCCACGTTTTTGGTTTTCCTCTTCCAGCCGGACTCCCTTCCCTGCACAAGCCTTCATTTTCCTTTTCCCTCTCCAGCCGGTCCCAGCATCTTCTTCTTCCCTCAAACCGGCACCGTTTTCCTGCTCCTTCTAGCCCAAACACAACCAGCCTTCCCAGTCTGTCGTCCGCCGAACACCAGCAGTGAAGGAAGACCATCAACACCGCAGCCTCCCTTCTTTTTTTTCTCTCCATCGTCTTCTCCTCCAAAAACAGAGACCGGCCACTCCCCTTTGCCCTCTGGTTTCTTCTTCTTCCAGCAGTGACGGCCCCTCCCCGTGAAGCAACACAGTCTTCCTCCAGCAGACCCGGTTGCTCGGCCCAACAGCCTCCACAGCGGCTCCCTTCTTCTTCAGCTCCGACCCATACACGGTTGTGCCAACGGACCCACAGTTGCTCCCTGCGCCCAGGAAACACTTCCTTCCCCTCCTCTCAGCGGCAGTTCGTCTCCATCAACAGCCGCCGGCCACACCTGGAGAAACCCACACCTGTAGCAGCTCCTCCCCCCAGCAGCAGCAGCAGCAGCAGCAACCCACAGCCGGGTCTCTCTCAACCGACCCCCCCCACTCCCCTCCGGGTCAACGGACAGACCGATCTCCATCAACGCCGGCTCTACAAGGTCACACGGCAGCAAGCCACCTCACCGTCTCCTTCAACCAGCGCCCACAGACCAGCAGCTCCATGGTCCAGCGACCGGCCACTTGAAGAAGAAGAAACCGGATCTGCAGTGAAGCAAAACAGACCGTTGCTTGCGTTTTTTTATGTGTTTTGCAGGGAGTGGTGTACCTCACTTCTGGCAGGGAAGGGAAGAGAAGGAGAAGGCAGGGCAGATCCGCCCGTTTCTGGCGCCGCCAGTGACGGCGGCGCGTGGGAAGACGCGCCACCATGAATTTCTACAGTTCCTGAAGCACTTCCTTTGCAGTTCCTGGAGTTTTGAGGACTGTTTTGTAAAGTTTGAATTGTTTGATGTGATTTTTATTTATTTTTGAATATTATAATTTGTATTGTGGATGTAAAAAAAACAAAAAGAAAACAAAAAAAAAGCAAAAAGAAAAAAAAACAAAAAAAATATGAAAAATGCATGTTTGTTTTTATTTCAGGGATTTTTTATAATGAGACGGCAAAAGAATAAAGAAGAATTTAATATTTTGATTGGATCATCGGTGTAGAAATATAAACTTGTACGAAAGTTGTATTTCTAAATTCCGATGAAAAAACAAAATTTTTAAAACTTCTTTAACACATCACAGCCACGAAGCAGCTTACCTCAGGTAGGGTGCGTTAGGGGTGCTAATACCTTCCCTAACCACAATCAGTCCCTTACCCGCGAATCTCTGACAAGACCAGTCAACCTGGGTTTCCTAGTAACCCTCAATTAAATACTAGGTGGCGACTCCAAACAAAATCAATTCCAATAACAGAGAGAAAAACCGCCATCGCCAGGAAGCGGACGCCGCGCGGGGTGTTTTTCGACGTGCGACAGAGAGTATCCTATAAAATGCACTTAAGAGAGGCAGAGTCTAATTTTCCTTTATGGTGTATATGAACAAACACTAAGCAGCCAAATACTTTAGGGTCTAAGGAAGAGAGTAGTTTGGTGTGTGGAAAGGCTTGTGGAAGGACTTGGCTGGGAGTTCTGAAGTTTAGAACTTTGGAAGACATTCTGTTGATGAGATAAGTTGCTGTGAGTACAGCTTCTCCCCAGAATTTTTTTGGCATATGAGTAGAGAGCATAAGGGATCTAGCAACTTCCAGCAGATGTCTATTCTTCCTTTCAGTCACTCCATTTTGTTGTGGAGTGTTAACACAAGAGCTTATATAGATAATGTCTTGATTTAGACAATAAGTATTAAGGCTAGAATTGAAATATTCTTTGGCATTATTAGTTTTTAGGATTTGGACTTTAGTTTGGAATTGAGATTGGATCATGGAATGGAAGTTTTGGAAAATCTGGTTGACTTTTTATTTTTCTTTCCTAAGGAATAACCAAGTCAATCTAGTGTGATCATCAACAAAAGAGACAAACCATCGAGTTCCAGTTATATTGTGCACTTGTGAGGGGGCCCATACATCACTATGAATCATTGCAAATGGATGTTATGGTTTATATGAAATGGTGGGATAACTACTGCGAACATGTTTAGAGAGTTGACATATTTCACATTTGAAGGATTTTGAGCTTTTATTGGAAAAGAAGGATGGAAACAACATTTCAAGGTACATGAAGTTTGGATGACCAAAACGATAGTGTCATAACAGAACCTCACTATCTTTATTGATATGAAAATTTAAAGTTGACTGACCCTTAGATGATATATAGCTTCTGTTTTGAGTTTGCCTTCTTAGAGGAATCTCACTTTTGAGGAGATAGAGCCTAGAATACATCTTAGCAATGCCAATCTTCTTCCCTGTATCCAGATCCTGAAATATACACAAATGAGGAAAGAATTTAGCAACACAATTCAGGTCACGAGTCAATTTGCTAATTGAGAGTAGATTGCAGTCTAGGTTAGGAACATGGAGAATAGAGTTTAGGATCATGTCCCTCGAGAGTTTGCTTAAGCCTATTCCCTCAATACAGACTGTAGAATTATTAGTGCATTGATTGTATTCATTAAGAAGAGTGGCATCTCTTGTCATATGGTCTGATGCTCCGGAGTCGATGATCTAAGGCTTGAGTGTTTCTTATTAACAGTAAGGGCTGTTGAAAATTTACCTTTTTGTGCTAACAGTCCAGATCCAGAACCAGAGGCTGACATACTTGGTTGAGACAGTGAATTCTGAATGAAGAGTTTTTGTAAGATCTCAAGTTGTTCCTTGCTGAAAGGATATATTTCTGTTGGCAGAATGATGTTCTTATCTCGGTTATTATTTGAGGTGTCGCACTCGACATCGCAGTGGCCCACAAATTAATTCTCTTGATTGTGGAAAAAGAACAGATATCTGGCATCTGGTTCTTTTAGGGGAAAAGATCTTGTTTGAGGAGTCGCCACCTAGTATTATGGTCACTAGGAACCCTAACTGGTCAACAGAGATTCTATGGCTCGGGATTGGTTATGTAAAAGGGAAGATATTATCACCCCTTAAACGTTCTGCCTAAGGCAGACTGCATTGCTGGTTTTGTCTTAAATTACTAAATGTTTATTAGTTTATGCCATGATGATTTGTTTACAATATTCCTGACTCTAGCGCCAATGAATATTCAAGCTCGAATAATTCTAACTTTGGCGTTGGTAAAAATTCGTAGCTTCCAAAAAAAATTAAATCAATATTTTTTTATTCCCTACTCTAGCGCTAGTGAATAAATAAATAAAAATAAATTTATTTTTACGCATGCACATATTTTTTTATTTTTCTAGCTAAATAAAATAAAATACAACGAATAAAAATAATAAAAATTTAAACCGGTATTTTTATTCCTGAATCTGGCGTCAGTGAATAAATCAATAAATTTACATTATTTTTATTTATGCATACACGTTTTTTATTTTTTATTTTTCTATTTTTTATATTATATTTTATTATTTTATTTTTTTGGGCGAAGTCCAACTCAGCCCATGGGGCTGGGCTGGGCTGGACCCGGCTGGGCAAAGGCACGCACCATGCATGCGTGCCAAAGTTAATTAAATCCAAGCTACACAGTAAAAGGAACAAAAACAAACTTACCTGATCTGCAGACGTTGCTGGAGGTGATGAAGACGATGGGGATGTTCCTCCTGAGTGATTGGGCGATACTTAGCAAAGGACCTGTTTCAAACTTCCCTTCTGTTCTTCTGGCTTTGCTTCTTTGGCTGTTACTGACTTGGTGTGGTGAAGCTGGAGACGAGCGGCTGAACTGATCAACGCCGGCAGCTCCTCTGTTTTTATTTGCTTGCACTCTAGGGACGAAGATGAAGCATAGCACCCCTGCTCTTGCTCTCCTCCATCTTCTCTGGTTCTTTCCTCTGTTCGCTCGTCACTAGTTTCCGAAGACGATTGTGATGAGGGTGACTTCTGTTTCGTACCTCTCCCCTCCTGTCCAGTGCGTTTTCCCTTGCTTGTCCCCTTTTCGGTCGCTCCTCTTCTATTTTCTCGCTCTTGTTCTTTGTCTCCTGCGTTTATTTTTTTCGTTTCCAGTTGCCCATTCTCTCTGTTTTCTTGCTCTCTCGTTCTCCCCCCTTGGTTCTGTCTTCCTGTCCAGTGCATTTTCCTCTTGGTTTTGCTTCAGTTTTCTTCGCGGTTCATTGTTCCCAACCCCTATCTGTTCTTTTTCTCTGGCTTTTATAAAGCCAGAGAATGTGGTAATCTTTTCGGGGGGTGAGCCACGTTCGTCCATGCGTCCCATGATCTGCAGTTACTCCTGCTGAAACGGTCTTGAGCGACGAAGAAGGTGGAGCGTTTGATTTCAGAAACGGCGTCGTTCACATCTCGAAATGCAATTATCATTTTGGACCTTGAATTTTGGAAAGTTTTGTAATTAAACGCCTAGTTAAATTGTAATTGGACCCTTGCATTGCGACATCTTTTACACGTTAGTCATTAGATTTTAATTTTTTTCAATTTGGACCCCAATTAAACCCCAAACTTTGATATTTCTTCGATTAAATCCCTGATTGGATTAATTAAATTAATTTCAAGCTCAATTAAGTCCAAAAACTTATCAATTCTCCAATTAAACCCTTAATTGGATTAATTAAATTAATTTCAGACTCAATTAAGTCTCAAAACTTATCAATTTCTAATTAAACCCTTGATTGAATTAATTAAATCAATTTTCAAACTTAATTAAGTCTCAAAACTTATTAATCATGTTGCCCTTAACCCAAATTTTAATTCATTCTTCATTTACTTGTTTTTCATCATTATTATTTTTTTATCATCATTTTTTTTCCAGTAAATAAAATAATAATAATAATAATAATTAAAATAAAAATGGTCAAAAATTGGGGTATGACATGAGGTAACATTGTTGGCACGTTTTTCTGTCATTTATTGAATTTGATGGTTTTCAATCAGTAGGTTTGCCATGAATCTTCTAGCAGTTTTCCTTGAGATGTCCTGGTTTGTTACAGTGATCACACCAGGGTCTTCCTTTTCTCTGTCGATTATCAGCTTGTTGTTTGAATAGCCTTGAGTAGAAATTAATGATGTGAGGTCCCATCATTAATTTCTTTCTACTTTCTTCACGTTTAACCTCAGAGAATGTTTCTCTAACATTTGGAAGAGGTTTGGTTCCCATTATTCTTCTTCTGACTTCATCAAGATTCTTGTTGAGCCTAATAAGAAATTTAAAAGTTCTTTTCTGCTCTACAATTCTTTTATATAGGACTGTGTCTTCAGGGCAATTCAAGCTGTGAATTCCAAACATATCTAGGTGCTGTCAATGACGGCAGAGAGTGTTGAAGTATTGAGTAATAGAAAGATCTCTTTGGTGTAGATCATGTAACACTGCCTCAATCTCAAATAGTTCTGATGTATTTTCAGAACTTGAGTAGGTTTCTCTTGCTGCTTCTCAGATTTCCTTTGCTGTTCCATTTAGGAGAATTTTCTCCAATTTCATTAGTCATTGAATTGATCAGCCATGACATTACCATATGATTTTCAGTCTTCCATGTTCGAAACATGGGATCATTCTTTTCTGGTATGATGATATCCCCTGTAAGGTAGTCATCTCTGCCCTTTCCACAAATAAACATCATGATTGATGATGAGCATTGAAGATAATTATATCCATTGAGTTTGTGTCCTGTGATTTGGTGTGATGTGACTTCAGTGCCTTCTGAAAGGCTAACAGGAGAGCCTGTTCCTGGCTGTGGGGTCACCTCAGAAAGAAAGCTTTGTCCTGTTGCTGCCATGCCTTAGAGAAGCAAATTAGGGTTCAGGAGTAGGCTCTGATACCATGAAGAATCTTGAGATAAGTCTTTCTCTTTTCTTAATATTACCAGCAGTATGTTGAACAACAAATAGAGAAGAGAAGCTAACCTACTGACCCTTAAAACAAAAAATAAATACTAGATAGGAAAATATCCTACACTAAACTAGAAAGCAATAATCAAGAGAATCTGGATAGTTAATACCAGATTCTCTTTTCTAAACCATATATACTAAGATTTCTCTAAGATTCTAACTGATTTTGAGACTGATTTCCACAAACTGCAATACATTTGTAATTTTACTACTAAAATTTATCCCTTTTTAATCATTTCTCTTTTTTTCTGTCTCCATGACCCATATATTTTCATGGGTAATACATGAAATTAAAATTGAGCAGTCATCCACTTCTCTTAGTTCTTTGATCATTATCGATTGCTTTTTTAAGAAAAATTCATGTCTGATGCTTCCCTTTCAGAGTGACAGCTAAACAAGGATTAGGTGATCACATGCTCGATTTTAAATGAATGCCAGATGATGCGAGTGTCTTCTCTACTAGGTGTTAGTTATTAAACTTGTTTATCAAGATTAAGTGTATTGAAGTTAGTTCAATGAATAATCATCCACATTAGAAATACTATGAATCTAGAATTAGTATGAATCTAGTAGCACAATGAATCTAGAGTAAGTATTGAAGAGTCTAATATTAATTAAGTATTTTGAAGATTGAAAAAGACATTTTATAATGTTTATATATATTGTATGGATTTGATAATGAAAGGTGTGAGAGTACCATTGTTTAGTGTATTGTATTCCACCAAATTGTGTGAGTTGTGATCCCTCCTCTGTTCTGTCATTTGTTTTTCTCCAACAAAGTGGTATCAGAGCTTGCGAGTAGATATGGCTTCCAGCAACAACATTTCTCCATTTCATATTCCTCGTCTTACCAAACAAAACTATGATATGTGGTGTATTCAATACAGGCACTACTAAGATCACAAAAGTTATGGGAGTTAGTTGAAGATGGTTACACTGAACCAGAATCAACAAGAGAAGAGGTAGCAATGAGTAATGTAGAAAGACAAACATTGAGAGAATCAAGGAAGAAGGATAACAAGGCGTTATTCACCATTTATCAAGGACTTGATGAAGCAACTCTTGAGATGGTGGCATCAGCAACGATGTCAAAGGAGGCATGGGAAATGCTTAACAAGACTTATAGTGGAGTTGAAAAGACAAAAAGGGTACGATTGCAAGCATTGAGAGGAGACTTTGAGAAGTTGAGTAAAGAAAGTAATGAGACAGTTTCAGATTACTTCACAAAAGTAATCTCTGTGGTTCACCATATGAGAAGGAATGGTGAAAATATTGATGATGTTCGCGTGATGGAGAAAATTTTGAGGTCTCTGGATTCAAAGTTTGATCATGTGGTCGTAGCAATTGAAGAATCAAAGAATTTGGAAGATCTGACAGTAGAAGAATTAATGGGATCTCTACAAGCCCATGAGTAGAAAATTGATAGACGGGGAGAAGGAAGATCTCTTGAACAAGCATTGCAAACAAAGTTAAATGTGAAGAATGTTAATGAATCTGGCAGAGGAGCATTTCAAAGAGGAAGGTTCATTCATAGAGGAGGAAGATCATTCAGAAATCAAGAATCTCATGGAGCACGAAATCAAAATTTTAATTTCAGAGGTCGTGGCAGAAGTAGAGGAAGAAGTCAT
>Ga0325405_1007602_pt1 | contig 10904 bp, 5 predicted proteins | sample PopdelMetagenome_21_FD_205663 | JGI IMG/M metagenome (GOLD analysis project Ga0325405, IMG submission 205663) | Populus deltoides microbial communities from Bellville, Georgia, United States - Xylem-Control-R2 | ecosystem: Host-associated > Plants > Phyllosphere > Stem > Wood/Secondary xylem...
GTCCGATCCCCCCCCTCCCCCCCCTGTCAAACTACCATTGATTGCAAATTACCATTTACGTTTTTACATGTTTGCCTCTCCTAGTAATCTTTCAAACTAGCCGGGAGCCAGCTTTAAAGTACATGATAATAATAATAATAATAATAATAATTTAAAATATAATAGTGATTTTTCTTTAAAGTTTTTTTGTTTGGAAATATATTAAAATAATATTTTTTAAATTTTTTAAAAATTATTTTTAACACACATTAAAATAATCTAAAAATATAAAAAAATTATTAAAAAAAACACTTTTAAAAAATAAAAATAAAAAATAATTCTGCATCAAGATAAGATGAAACCACAAAAGTCCAAGATAATAAAAGATAGAATGGTAGGTAGAGAGAGAGAGAGAGAGATAGAAGTGTCGAAAGATGCAACTTAAAGACAACCAAAGGGAGAGGCAGCGGTTTCTACTTTCTACGAGGGAAGGTGGGGGCCTAAGGATTGCGATCGATCAATAGTTTTTGTATGATAATCCTCACTACACTTGTATTTTAAACTCGATAAAGACAGGAAGCAAGTTGGGCCTTATGGCAAGTTAGCGACTACTTAGGGGCTAGCTCTCTTTTGGTTCCATTCCAGAATTTCCCAGCTCTCAATGGCTATAGCTACTCCCCCTCTTTGGAGTTTTTGGCCCTCTTTTCTATGCAGTGAATCACTAAACTTTCAAAAAAGAAAAATTATTCGCTGGAAAGGTTTGATTTCATTCATGTTCCCTTTCTCAGATACACACGTGTTTGACAAAGGAAACAGGTAGGGCTTGTACGCATAGATGGACACCAACCTCGTTTCAAAAACCTAATCTATTGATCTATGGATCCATCCTTCTATACAGAGCATCTTTCTTTCTTCATTTCTAGTCTACAAATGAACTTTTAGTCCTCTGTGTTGACAACTAAACTAAAACTCATGGCACAATTACCGTAGCGGTGATTTTACTAAAGCTATAAACATCTGGGCATTGTTGATTGGGATAATAAAATTATAATTGAATTTGAATCTAGAATTTTATGAGTTTGTGACTTTTTAATATCAACTCGTGTTAATGAAATTAATTCGAGTTTGTTTTTATTAAAAAAATTTATGTTTTTTTAATTTTATTTGTTGATATTTATTCAATTGGAGATTAGACTCCGATATTTTTATCTATTTGCTTTTTATAAAAAATTTTATTGGTTTTAAAAATAATTTATGCTATCTTGATTCTTTTTATTTATCCTTTTTTTAGTTTACTTTGAAAAAAAAATTAAAATTAAAATTAATTTTTTTAATTTTAATTTCATCTTTAATATTAAATTGATTAGGAATTAATTGTATTTTTTAATTTTATCCTTCAAGGTTGGAGTTTTTTTTTATTTGCCCTTAGAGATTTTTTTTCAATCTCTTTTCTATTCATTTATCATGGTCCCTTTATTTAAATCACGAGTTTGGACGGTTAGTTTGAATTGACTTGGGTTTTTGTATGATTATTTTTTTAATTTAATATTTTTTACATTATGTTCCTTCAGCATTGAGTTATTTTAGAATTTAGCCTTGTAATATTTTTAGTTTGTTTTTTATTAAGTTGTCCCATTCGTATGATCTTGATAATAAAATTTGATAAACTTCCTCTGTTTGCTAGTTGTTTTTCTTTTTTTAATTGTCACTATCTAATCTTTTATTATCTCATTAAATTATATCAATTTTTGTTTTTCTCTATAACTCAAGTCATAATTTTTTTACTTATTTGAAACAAGCTTGCATTGCCTGGATATGTATTTTAACAAGTAAAAAACATTCCGACTCGTGAAATATCAGGGCCCACAAACCTAGCTTACTGCTTCATAACACAGGTGGCTTTCTTCTTTGTGCAACAAATGGTCGTAACTGAAACGGAATAGGAGGACGATGTTTTCCAGAAGTTCAATTATAAAGCATTTCTTCTCTCTGTTTAATTTGGTGGATCAATAGAATCGGTTTCTGATGCAATGAAGTGATGACAAAAGGTTTTTAGCAAGCAACCGATATTAACCCTACCATTGGTCGGAGACACCATGGACGCTTCTTTTATATATATAATTTGCAATTTGTGCCGAAAGAAAATTCAATGATCATAAACAGACTTTCTAAAAATCAAAAGAGCTGCTCTATCCAAAATGGTAAGAATCGAAGTCCTCCAAACAGGCCACCGGTGAAGGCGTAGAGCCCAATTCACCTTCGTGATTGAATCATCCGGTGTGTTATATATCCAAAGGCAACAAGTTCGTGACTTTAGGCCTTTATGTAGAGTGTAGACAATGAATTGGGCCAGCCGAGGGAAATACAGCAATTTTTCCAGGACAAGGAGAGCTCGAAACAGTAACCAAATTGAAAAAAAATAAAATACAGTTTGCTTCCTTGTACTCTATGCCGCATCGTCATGTTCGTGATTCGAACTCAATCTTTAGTACCATGTCAAATGATTTTACAAGTTGAATTAGCTATCACAAAAAAAAAAAGAAGCACCTTGCTAACAACCAAAAACAAATTTCAGATTAATTTACAAGCATTAGAAGCAGAAGTTGCAGGAGAATTTTTTTTTTACTCCGACTATTAATTACTATTCTATTGAATAAAAGTGATGAATGGTTGTCATATGTCAAGGACCAGCTTTTCTAGTTCCTTGCCAACCACAAAATCTTATCCTGTTAGACAAAAGCTATCTCCATTTTATAGCGCGCGCGCGCACAAAGTTCCATCACCCCAGCACCACGAGAGAATTAGAAGAAAGAAACAGTAATATATTAGGAAAGGTTATGAAACCAGTAGAGCTTCCTGAACGTGCTGAGGAATGTCAAAACATCACAGCTTCGAGCAATTTGCTTGGCCTTGTAATTAATCACAGAGTTTTCTACCATAAAAAGTGGATAACTTTGATCATTTCTATTTTGTTTTTGTTCTTCAAGAACAACCGAACAAACTTGAACACCCCCCCCCCCAAAAAAAAAAAAAAAAAAAACCTTTAGCAAAAAATACAAATATCTCCTTCACAAAAAAATCCATGATTCCACCCTAAATAACATAGTTTTTTGAAAGTATCTTTTCTGTTAGGGTCTCGTTGAAAAAACTAATAAAAATACCCTTATAAATCCATCTAGTTCCTCTGCTTCTCTAACCTGATGGATAAAAAAAAGAGCAAAATATGAAAAAAAAAAATTGAAATCTGTGTGGAATTAATCATCAATACCCACCAATATTAAAATTCTAATTAAATCAATCATTGAATATGGGTTGTGCTTTTTTCTTTTTTTTTTTTAAGAGTCCCAGAGAGAGCAAGAGGAATTGAGAGGCTTTTCATCAACTTTTCCGTAAATTTTTATTGTGCAGGTGTGAATTCGAATAATTATTTTTATCGGTAAAAAACATCATGGGTTTTTTATTATTATTATTATTATTGAAGAGAGTATCCGTTTTTGAACTAAAGTTAGGAAGGCTTTTTACAATTTGACCCATGCGACACCAACAAAGTTGAAGGCTGGTTAAGCACATCACTTTTCCTGTAGTTAATTTGAAGGCTGGTTACATTTATGGGCTACATAAAAAGATTTATTTTCTTCTGATACAGGGCTGCTTAACAGGATGTAAACATATGATTACCAACCTTCCTACATTGTATCTTGATCTAACAAGCTGGGAAGAACAATTTCTGTTCGCCTGCTACATGCAAGGAGCTACTTCACAGGGCCATAATGTGTGTAAAAAGTCCTCCAATGTTACAACATAAACCAGTACATAAATCAAAACCTATTAATATTTTCTCCATTCCGAGTTGAAGTGATCTAAAACAGCAGAAAGTGTTTATAAAAAAAAACTTTATCACGTGCAAAAGCTGGGGCCAGAAAAAGGTTGGTCCACCGTCAACTTGATGCAGCTTGTGGTGGCGGCGTTGGCTCTTCCACAACTGTCGTTGCCTTCTCTTCGTTCTCAACAGGAACACAAGGCCTCCAAACTGTTTCCTTGCCCACATCCATCAGTGCAATGCCCCTTGCAGACAAATCAGTCCTGATCTGATCACTTTTCTTGAAATCCTGACTTTTCCTTGCCACCGCTCTGTCCTCAATCAGGCTCATCACATCATCTTCTGTTAGTCCTGCTCTCTTCAATGCCTTCCCTTTTAACTGCTGCAAAACCTGTCCCAGGGAAAATCTAATTTTTGCTAACGAATTTATAAAAGGAGAAAATTCACATTTTACAAATCATTAAAAAAAAAAAAGAATTGGGAACTTTGCATGTGCTAGCTTAGGTTACTATGGCCTTATCCCAAGCCTAGATAAGGAGGGTTGCAGTAGGTTGTTGTATACAAAAGAAATTGCTAAACCTCACCTCAGCGCAAGTGCAAGGAGGAAACAATCCCAGAATTCTCAGAACTTCCGTAACTTCTTTCTTGACTTCGGTAACAGACCGAATCAATGAAAATTGTTGCTTCTTTTGTTGTTTCTTCTGGCAATTATCAAGGAAAGAAGTACACGTTTAATATCCATACATTCACAAAAAAGTGTCCACGGTAATAGAGTGAGATTACCATACCTTAAGCATGCCCAAAGAACCATTTACGACCTTCAAGGCTTCTTGGAAAGCACCAGTCAATAAAGGCCAAGTGTTCAAATCGTCTGACATTTTAGTCTCAAAATCTTCATGTAGCCTAGAAATGCATTTTTGGGCATCAGCAGTAATGGCAACCAGGTTGGCATTCTGTCCTGCGCCTTCCTTCAGACTTCCTTCTTGAAATGGCAATAAAGCATCCTCACAATCTTGCAATGTCTACAATCACGAAATAAATATAATTTACTAGAAGTATGAATACTAATGATATCAAAGTGTCAACATCTGAGTCTGTCACCGAAGGTGGGTGTGGGTGGGTGTAGATGAGGATGCAAGCATAGATTGTGATTCTTTGTGTTGAATCATGGCACTACATTTACCAGAATCAAAGCACAATGATAAGGGAAATGAACAAGTTATTAATGAAGCATATCAAGAAAGGAAAATGAAGAACTCCACAAGAAATTCTACTTTCAATAAATTGCTAACTAAAATCATTCTGGAACTCTGTTTAATATAACACATGGCAAACTTTACTGTGCAACTCAGGTAAGCAAGGATGACTATGTAAATTTAACTGAACAGCAAAGCTCTAAAAAACACTAACTCGTGAAAAAGTCTCAACTTAAGGAGACAAACACTGCAAGTTAAATTAAAATTCTGAAGGGAAAAAAGTAGGCTGAGCGGACATATTCCCACCAATATAGGCATGCACAATTGACACGTTGACACACACATGAACATAATTTCAAACAGGTGGCCCTCCATGACTGGTTTATGGCACATGAAAACTTTGAAATGAAAAGTTTAGGGAGCATGCATAAGCGTCAAACCTGATAAATGTAGAAAACAGCATCTGATGAGCTTTCCAGCTGCGAAACAGAGTAATTGAGGGGAGAGCGATAGTGTGCACTTATCAAGAAGTGCCTCAAAGCCAGTGGATGATACCGTTCAGTGATCTACAGAAAATTGTAAAGGGAATTGTAAACATATACAACCAATAAGGATGAAATTTCTTTATTTGAAAGAAATTCAATAAGAAAAGGTGCAATGACAACTAAAAATGATTATCAATTTACCTGGCGAATTGTGAAAAAATTACCCAATGATTTTGACATTTTCTCATTGTTATTAGTGACATGACCATTATGCATCCAGTAACTCACGCTGCTCTCTTCACATGCTGCACAGCTCTGGGCAATCTCATTCTCATGATGTGGAAAAATCAAATCAATCCCACCGCCATGGATGTCAAATTTGAAGGTCAGATACTGAGCACTCATTGCACTGCATTCTATATGCCATCCTGGCCTTCCAGGGCCCCATGGGCTCTCCCAACTTGGCTCACCTGGCTTTGCTGCCTGCAAAAGTAGACGTTGGATATGGTGCAATGCCAACAACTTTATAAATTTCCAGTGATCTTGAAAGAGATTTATACCTTCCACAATGCAAAGTCAGCAGGGTTACGTTTCCTTGAGTCAACGGCAACACGTTCCCCCGCTCTATTATTTTCTAACCTCTGCCCAGATAACTGACCATAATTTGGGGATTTATTAACGGCAAAGAAGACATCTCCCTCCACTGCATATGCACAGTCTTTTTCTATAATCTGCATAAATATTGGTCTCCACTTAAATACAAGAAAACAGAACTCTCTTGCAACTGAATCACATATATAATAACTGAAGAAAAACTTGAGGTCCATCATCCGATAAACCCGAAATAATCAATTAAACAAAACCATGGCTATAAATGAAGCAGAAAGCAACTGCTGTTCATGTCACAGACACATAAATGGCTCAAAGAGGCCAAAAATGGCCAAAAGTGTGCATCAGAAGCAAATAAAAGGCGCAAGTAGAGTGAGCTCTGCTTTGATTAAAATAAAATAAAAAATTGTTCCACTGGGTTTTATATATGTCAAAAGTTCTCAACGACCTATTTAACCAAGTCCATTTGGGTTATAATAAGTTAATAAACTTCAAGAGTATCAAACTGGTTTAATCACTCAAAGCCAAAACAGTTCGCGAAATTCCTATATATCTCTAATTGATTATGAAGGACCATAATAGATGACTTACAATGCAGCATTACTTACTGCACCCTGACACTTCCATTATCTATTTGTTAATAACTTAATATGCTATTACCATTAATCAGTAGAGAGATTACAAAAACTAGTGGCTTCCACAAAGGTAAACCACTCAAAATCACAGTTTAGAGTTTAATCATGTTTTAATTGAATGTAACCTGGATCCACTAGAAATATGACTGTTGCATCTTTCTTGGTGTGTCCATCACAGACACAGCAGAAAAACTCCATGACACAATATGAAAAATTGGAAGGGAATATAGATTGAACTGCCTTACCAACCACTCTAACATATTCAACAGGGATCCATCCTTTCAAAATATGACCCAGTTGGATGCACACACAAGCACGCTACCACACAAAGAGAGTGCAATAATCCAAGCTTAGTCAACAACAAAGTAAACACAGCAGGGGGGGAACCTGAGTTATCATGTCTTTAATCTGTTCCACGTGATCAGTTACACGTGGCTGATGGGTTGGAATGAGGCACTGCAGATCAGTCATGTCAACAAGATATTCTTCACAAAAACGGCTACTTAAAGATAATGGATCTTCGCCAATCTCATTTGCCCGACGAATTATCTGCAAAGACAGAGATTGGTGAATTTTAGACAAGATACTAGCCAAAAGTAGAGAACATTGATGTATGCGCATGTACATGTGCAAAGTTTATGGGTGTGTGTCTATACAGACACGCACCCATACGTTATTGTATGAGGATTGACATGAACAACATCATTATTGCATAAAGCCTGTAGTAAAAGTAAAAAATTGGGAAAAATTGAAAGAAAAAGAAAAACAAGGCAAATCTTGATGTTGAGGCATTAAATTTCAGGCCAGTTTTAATCATTATGAAGATATATAGAACCACGGACTAGAGACTAAAACTTATTTTGACTCCTTATCGCCTTTAGGGCGATCTTACACGTGTACAATAAAAAACTGTATGCATCGTCATACCTTGACTAAAAAACCCCAAAAGTGTGCACCCTCTGAATGTTTTGTAAGCCTATTTGAGGTTTTGGGGATTAGGAGAGAATTATCTAATGCTCCACTAGCAGACTTTGTTCACAAAAAGCATAATGGAACATATATAAAGAAAGGATTTCTTTGGGGCCAGGGGTGGTCACAGCCCCTTCTGAAAACTGAAGCTGAATCATAAAAAACAATGGCACAAATTTAAACAAAGTCAGAAATAAAATGATATGGAGTTCTTAATGTATTTCAGACACCCTTTGTTCTTTCAAATTACAGTATCAAGTAAGCTTTTTAATAAATTAGCATATTTAACTAGCCAAAATAATGCATTGTCCTTCTGTTTCAGCAACAAAAAACAAATATTCCAAGACTGAAAGAATGTAAGAATCCACAGATCTTTACCAAATTTATGCCCAGTAATGTATAGTGAACAAATGCAATATTGTGATTACTCCAACTATGAGCCTTAGACATGTTGTAATTGTTGGGTTGAAATTCTCACCTTGTCATCAATATCAGTGAAATTGCGGACATAAGTAACTTCATAACCCAAGTGTTGTAGGTATCTGCAGTTGCAGTTCAAATGAAAAAATGGAATCACACAAATCAATGGTCGATGATTTCATTCATACATAAAAGCCAAATAAATAGCATAGAACCGAACACATAAAAAGCCAAAAGGATGCCAGAAGTCCAAGCACATAAAGCAGTTTTAAACTTGTAAAATAAAAAATAAAATAAAATAAAATGAGTGCATGATCGACCCAGCGAGGTTACTGCCACATATCAGCCTGAGGCATTGAGCAACAATTTTAACTTCATATGAGGTAACCTCAGCATAAGCAAATCAATCAATCTCCCAAATAAGCAAAACTAAGTTCAATTACATAAAATGCATACACAAATGCATGTAATGGTGCATGTTTATGCTTTATGAAGATATGAAACTTGAATTAAACATCAAATGCAGTGGCAGCGCAAGCATGACGAAGGTAGCTGAAATCATAGGTGGTAACACCACAGATATACATAGAAACCTTGCCAGGAATTTTGGACTTGAATACCTCCTTTTGTTGGTTTATTGAAATGTACAGTTCAACACCTTCATTTTCCATTTCAATCTACACACAACTCTCTCAAAAAGGACAGTGAGGTTGTGCTGTCGTCAATGACTGCTCTGTAACATTAACACCTCGATGCCAGGGAAGGAAGGGATGCAGTAAACTGAAAAGGAGAGATTATCTGCTTGACAATTGAGGGTAGCAATTTGAAGGTCTAAATGGAATGAGATGACCCAAATAAAAAGCCGACCAGGATGGACCCTAAATTATTTTCGACTGAGACTTGGACCCCAAATAGTCAGAAAATAACTAAGACAAGAAAATAGAAATGGAATATGAATTCTTTTATTTTTTAAAGAAATCCTATTTGACTTGTTTCATTCTGTTGTAGTGTGTCTTGAATTCCAGTATGGCTCACTTCACGTGACTTGGAGGACAAGTTGTGTTGCTTGGGAGACAAGTTGTATGGCTCGGTAGTGAAGTATATCCTAGTTGACCGACATATTATGTGAGTTGTTGAACAAGGATTTTTGGTTTTGAGTATTTTCATATTCTGTTGTAGACTTTACTAGTATCAATGGAGATGTTATGTAGGATTTGATGTGAGGAGTTGTGTGAGCAAAACACATGAGCATCCTAGTTTGAAAGATAGAAGAGGATTGGATGCAAGAGAATTTGGGAGGAGTTTGACTGAACTATGAGTCAAGAACAGAATTTATAAACCGAAGTCATAGAAGGAAAAAGAAAGCCAAACTCCCAGCAGTTTTAAAGTTGTATAATAAAGGGGGGGGAAAGAAAACTAGAAAGAGTGCATGCCCAGCCGGCAAATCATGGCACAAATCATGCTTAATTTAACTTGAAATGAGATAATCTAGCCAAAGCTTCTAAGTCCAATTAGATACCGAACCCAAACATCTTGTCAGCCAAAATCTAGAAAGGACCAGGGGTTTGTCTAATTGCAGCAAAGTACACAAGCATTGCTCGAGGAAAGAGATCTTTTTCAAAAACGCTTTCCTCAGCCTAAAACTATAACAGTTAAATTTCCACGGAGGAATCGCCATAGATAAAACATCAAATCTACACGTCAGAAAGCGTATTTGGAATTGATTAAGAAATCAGCATCCCCTATTATCTACCACAATCAAAATAATCAAATCAAATCAAATTCCCAAAAAAATAAATTAACAAACAAATTTAATTGCATATATAAAGAGAGAGTGTGTGTGCGTGTTTATATAGATAGATAGATGAACAGAAATGGACCGGCCTGAATAATATGTCGAAGGCAACAGCGGCGCGAGCGTGACCGAGGTGACTGAAATCATAGGCGGTGACACCGCAAACGTACATGGAAACCTTGCCGGGAATACGGGACTTGAATACCTCTTTTTGTTGGGTCATCGAGTTGTAGAGTTTAAGCTCTTCGTTGTTTGCCATTTCGATCTACGAGGACGATGAGGTAGCTTTGTCTCTCTGCTAACTTTATTAAAACCTCAACGCCTGCCGATACGAGGAGATGCTGTACGGAAGAAAGAACCGAAGAAGAGCGGTGGAGTGATTGGGGTTAGCGGTTTTGGGTTTTAAAATAATGGAACGGGTTGGCCCAAATAGAAAGCCCATCAAACTGGACCACCCTGTATTTGTTCAACTGAATTTTGTTTTAACTATTTTCTTTTCAGAAAAATTAACTAAATTTGAAGATCCATTTAATCTTGCACCTAGAAATCATAATTGAAATCATATTATATATTTTAGTTAGTTGATTGTATTTAAAACTGCCATGTCTTAAATTGTTGAATGGATCAATTAATAGATTGAATTGTAATTATATCCCAATTAAATGGTATTAGTTAACCTGGCCTGTAAATTCATTATGGTAGGTATAAATGGCTTGAAATCCAGTTTCACAAGAGTAGAGTTCTTTTTTTTTCTTTTTTATTTTTGTAAAAAAAAATGTACGAACCAAGATTTTTTTTTATTCTCTATTAAGAAAATAACTGCAGATCCATGTTGATTGAGTTGCAAACTCATTGTTGATTATATAAAAAAAAAAATTGTAATTACATTGCGTAAAAATAATTTATTTATTTATTGAAACTTGTTTTCATGATTATAATGAGTTTTCATTTAAAAAACAGCACTTATAATAATAAAAAATATTTTTTTTCGAAACA
>Ga0325405_1007604_pt1 | contig 10902 bp, 6 predicted proteins | sample PopdelMetagenome_21_FD_205663 | JGI IMG/M metagenome (GOLD analysis project Ga0325405, IMG submission 205663) | Populus deltoides microbial communities from Bellville, Georgia, United States - Xylem-Control-R2 | ecosystem: Host-associated > Plants > Phyllosphere > Stem > Wood/Secondary xylem...
ATTGTTGTAGTAAATTTTAGTAATAAAACTTTATTACAATAAGCTTATAATTAATCCTTGTAATGTGAATAGTTTGGTTCCATAGATAAATAAAGTTTGGTGAAAATCTATATATATATAATAATAAAAAAAAAAAAACTAGTTGCCCGATTAAATTGTGGTTTCTTGAAGAAAAAAAAGAGATTATTTCATGTCAGACTTGTTGTTCCTTACTTTATTATAACAATAATTTGCTTGCAGATGTTACCAGCTTGATGAAAATTGTGGAGCAGGATGTGGTTTCTTGGGGTGACAGCTGACTTGAGTGAGTGTGTGTGTGTAAAAAATCCTTTCTTTATTATTGTTTATCAACCAGGCATAGCACAACTTTGATTTAGAATCAAGCAAGTACCGAGCTCTGCCTTTTATATGATCCATAATCTTCCTTCTGCAGATCAACGATTTAGTGATTTAATTAGGCTGAGAGAGAAGGGATTTATGCCTCATTTTTTAATCAAACCTCAAAGCTCTGGTGTAAACAAATTTGCAGCAGGAACATTTTGCAGAAGGAAACAAATCTGTACCATGCCATGCTGTTTTCAGGGGGGGGCTCGAGATTAAAACACCGCAATTATTTTCCTGACAACCATGCCCATCACATAAAACCAGAAGTGCAAATCTTTATCAGAATCCTCGTAGCAGTCATGTCCTAGACCTTGAAGCAGAAGCTCCTAAACTTTATAAGATGCTCTTTTCCTTGACTACAAAATACTGAATTCATGCAATTCATGTCAACTAATACTGCTGGTATATTGATTCATATCCAATGAAGATTTCACAAGGAAACTGCATTCCATGCATCTGATTCTGTGAACAAGGTAAGGGGTTTAATAGAATACAGGTACCAATACTAAGAATATTCATGTCACTTTTGTGGTTTGTTGCAATAACTACCAAAAATTTTCTTACACATGAATGAAGATATGAAGCTGTACAAATAATCTGCAGAATTGAACAGGAGGAAATGCAAAACCAAGGGAATGAAGGAACAAATACTGTAGACATGTGTCTTATTGAAAAGAATCTGACATACTTTGGAGACCATAAGCTGTGGAAGAATCCCTTTTTACCCCATATGACTGTACTTTTGAAGGAACGGTATTCATAAGCTTGCGGATTTACCATAGGAATTCAGGATGGAATAGCAAACCGAGGAAGAATTTGAATATGAGCTGTTGAGTTCAGGACATGGTTCCGGGGAAACAAACTCTGAAAAGCCAATAACGTTTGAACATGTCCAAGAAGTTGAGGTGGCGGGAATTGTTAAGGAGACATTAAATAGACAAATAGAGGTGAAAGGAGATTCTGCTAGTCCCGTGAAGTTGCCAGCCATAGTGATGTTTGAACCAGTCACATTTTGCAAAGTGATTTGATCAAGAATTGGGATGGCATGAGGATCGAAACTGTCATCCGGATGTGACCCACAATCACCAATGGCACCAAACGCCATGTTGATATTTTTCAATTCAATATTTGATATGATGATCCGTTTGATATAACCACCTCTGCCCTTAGCTGTTCTAAACTCAATGCCACTAAATGAGTTGTATAGGTAGACCTGCTCAACATACACATTAGAAATGCCACCGGACATCTCACTACCAAAGGCGATGGACGAGCCTGAAGATGATTGAAGGTAGACCCTTCTTATGTGTACATCTTGTGTTGGCCTATCATAGGCAATGCCATATTCATCCCAACCACTCTTGAGGGAAATCGCATCATAACCAACCTTGATGAGGCTGTCCTCTATGCACACATTATTGGAAGAATCTGAAAATGTTATAAAAACCGAGTCAGCTGAATTCTTGTCTGTCAAGGCAGTTCATCCACACCCAATCTCTTCGCTCATTATATTAATAAAGCATTCTTAGTTCGAGCAAATTATACAACTTAAAATTTTGAGGATGAAATAGAGTTAGTATTCGTACTGAGGGAAATTAGTGGAAAACATGTTAATTACATAAACACAAGTTCCACAAACCTGGAACTATGCCGATGGTGTAAGGGGATTCTCCAGGAGCAGAGACTGAAATATTTTGAACAAGCACATTACTGCATCAGAGACAATTTGCACACAAAACTAAGTCACTCCATCTAATATTAAGCTGTTTATTAAATTAGCAATCACCTGGATCTTAGAAAACTTACCTGCAATACACAGGATGAATGTTATATGCAGGAGCATTCAAGAAGGTAAGATTTGAAACTACTACATGATCAGATGATGTAAATTCCACAAGGTGAGGGCGGCTGTAGTTCAAGGAACGGGACTCGAACCAGTCCCACCAAACTGAACCCTGACCATCAATGGTCCCATTATCACCTAGACCAGCAAATAAATGTCACGTAAGCAGCAATCAAGACCAAACAATCGGTGATTGAAAGAGAAACAAATGAAAACGCAAGTGCTTTTACCAGTTACTACCACATCAGTTAGCATATCTCCATTTATTAAACTTCGATATCTTTTTCCAGGAAGTTCAATCCCACGACCATACGAGGGTAAGGGATCAACAAGATCCCAATGGGATGGATCCTGACAAGCAAGGAAAGCATGCGTAAGAATCCCAAGAATTGAACATAGCAAACCAAACTAATTTTGCATTGTTAGAAGATTTTTCTTCATCTATCTCTTCACTAGAAACAGGTCAAACAAAACAAATGAGGGAAAACAAATACGAGAAAGCAAACAGTGAAAAGGTACCTGCGATCCTAGAATGACAGCACCTTTTTCCAGGAAGAGTGTGAGATGGCTGGTAAGACTGAAACTTCCAGTAAGCCATTTTCCGGGTGGGACATAAAGCTGAGCACCGCCCTTGTCAGTAAATGACTTTAGATAGAAAATGGCATTCTGAAAAGCAAGAGTATTCAATGTTTTCCCATCTCCAACTGCACCAAACTCCAAGATCGACACACTATGTGGCCTCGGTTTTAAACCTGGCTTAAAGTCACACACTCCGCTACTCTCTTCTGCATCAATTCTAATGGCAATGCTCAGTGCCAGTAGCAAGAGTAATGCCACCTGAAAAACAAGAGCAAAAACAACCAAATCTAAGAACAGATTCGTAGAATAAAGATTCATTTTGCGCACCAGTCAATTAAACAAGAGAGCAATAAAAAATTCAAAGCAATCATGAATTCCATTGAAAATTCATTGAAACAGGAACAAGCAGACTCTGACCTCCTCTATTGGATTCTTAGAATCTAGTGAGTTGTACAAATCTCACAAAACCAACAACAGAATAAGAACAAAGAAAAGCAAAAACCAGGCTGTCCATTTTATCACAAAAAAATATGCCATATGGAGACACAGTATTCTTCATATTATGTAAGAATTTCGCAAGCTAACAATTCCCTTTACACCCCAAAAAATATTGGAAAATCCTATTATGATGAAGTATAGCAGGCAACTATTAGATTTTAGTTGACAAGAGGATGCTTCAAGTGAAGCAATGAAATACATGAGATCATAATGGAAAGCAATTTATAAAAAATAAAATAAAAATAATTATACTGTATTTTCTAGTAAAACAAATTAGCCTCCTTGTGATGTGGAAGCTGAACTGTGGTTTGGTGAATCCAAAAGAAAGGAAAGCAATGCAGTAAACAAATCAACTAATCAAAAGTATAAAAGGTACAAAAAAAAAAAACTCCAATGAGAGCAGAACTGCTCAGAGTAACAGCAACACAGAAAGACCAGATATTCAAGACACGACTAAATTTAGAAAAGAGAAGAGATGGAAGAAGCAAAAACGGAAAAAAAAAATCTATCACACAAATAATATCCAAATTAAAAGCATCGGTTCAGGCAAAAATGGAACTTTACTATCACCAAATTTAGAAAAGATAGAAACATAGAATGCCCATGAACCAAGATGTAGCAAAAATGAACTGAATTCACAGCCATAGCCATTGCTGTGAAACACTGATGCACTATACAACAAAACATGAGAATCCCAGATTTGCAGGAAGAGAAAAGGAGAAAGAAACGCGGATATATAAAAGAAACGTACTTACTGGCATCTTCGTGAAGAACTCACAACTTCTTCTTCTTCTTCAGCAGTGTTAACCAAAAAGGGAGCAAAGAAAACACAGTCTGGCTAGCTAGTGCCCCAATAACAACAAACTGCAGAACAAAAGGAGAAAAAAGAAAGAAAGAGAAAGTAGAGGGAGGGGGAGGGGGAGGGGGAGACGAAGAAGAAGAAGAAGCAGCACAGAAACAGGGACAGCTATGTGTAAGCATGTATATTATAAGCATTAATTATATATAAATGACAAAGAACATTTTCTTTATTTTTTCTTTATTTTTTTATTTACTTATCACTGCTTACTACCATCACTGTACATAAGTTACCATTATTTAGATCCGGACAAGTCTGATGTCTCGACCTGGAATCTAACTAATCTAAGTTCGGATTAGTCCAATTATAGGGAGAAAAAATTCGGTCGACCCAGTTTTTAAAACATGGTCATTAACTTTTTTTAAAAAAAAAATTGAAATAATTTTTATTTTTCAAAAAATAAAATTGAATCAATCTAAAATGTTCTTCTCCAATCATAACCTAAATCTTATTTTGAATTGGATTTTAAAACTATACTAATTTCAAATTCATTACACAAAACTATATAATAGCTCAGTAATAATATGTTTTTGGTAATTAAAGAAATGGCAGCTTAATTTTCATGCAAAATTAAAAGAAAAAAGGAAATGTATTAATTAATCATATTAATGGCCACTAATGGCGTAATTACCCTCTGAGTGAATATGATTAAAAACGTCTCCCGCCGACAAATTTGTCTGAAACGGGCTTCATTCATTGAGAGAGAGAGAGAGGGGGGGAGGGGGAGAGAGAATGTGTGGAACGGTAGTAAAATTGTTTTTTTTTTAATATATTAAAATAATAAATGTTTTATTTATTTATTTTTAATATTAATACATCAAAATAATATAAAAAAATACAATTCAACCGTCCCGACAAACACCCTTTAAATTTTAGCAGCTGTGTTAGCTGTAGCATTGCCTCTGTTTTGTTTCCTTACAATTTTTCTTAATATTTTATTTTGTAATGAAAAAAAATGTAGTTGGGTTTGATAATGTAACCTAAGATTGCATATAATTTTGGTGAACCGTTTTGGCAAGTGGTAAGTTTTCTTTTAAGGCATGGTGTAAAAAAGAACAGGTTTTTATGGTTCTTTACCATACCCTTGATTTATCATTACCGATTACATTGTTTATTGAACGGTGCTGGTTTTTTGTTTTTATTTTTATTTTTATCCCTGAAAATATTTTTTAATTTCATTTTTGATGTAAATGTTTGTAATATTTTATTTTCTTTATGTATTCTTGAAAACTCAAGGTCCTATCATGAATTTTAAAATTAAATTAAGAGCCAATTTGGTAGAATAAGACCTCCATTTGTAGTTTTGAAAAAAAAAATAGAAAAAGAATGATAAAAGAATAGTAGGGCTTATTTTACTATCACAAGAAAAAACATCATTTCCACCCTACATATCTTTATTTTTAAATCTTTGGTCCCCTTTAATTTTAGACTTTACATTTAGATCCTAAATTTTATTCCTTGTTTTTTTATGTAATTTTAAGATATGAGAGAAAATAGAAAATAAAATAAGAGAGATAAAATGGTCAATGAGCTATGTTCTGATAATTAAATTAGCGATATTGATATCATTGAGTTTTTCTTTATAAGATAGAGTACTATTAAAGCATTTTTGAACTGCTATCTCACTAAGAAAAAAAAAGATTAGGCTTAAGTTTTTTTTATTTAGTTTAATTTTTAATTTTTTAACTAGTTTTAGTGTGCTTTAAGGTCGTTGATTGGTTTACTGAGTTGCTTATAGTGTTTATTGGATATTTTCAAGTGAAAAAAGATAATTGATAAAAGATTTTTAAAATTCAAGAACTTAGAAAATGACTTCTTAATTGTTTTTTATTGCCAATTTTAACGGGTCAAGAATTTTACTATTAGGTGACATATTGTTTGTCTTTACAGATGATGTGTCACTTACTTTATTTTTTTTAAAAAATAACTTTTAAATATAAAAGAAAAGGATTTAGATATGAAGTCATGAGTTTTTTTTATTGAGTTTGACCTGCTTATGAATTGACTCATAATTGTTTTTTAAGATAACCCTTTAGTTTTTTTTATTTTTTAATTAAAATCTATTATGAATAAAGTAATTTTAATTATTCTCCAGAAAAAATTTCATTAAATACCATTCTGTTCTTGATTTGTTATTTTTTATCATGAAAATTTTACATTATCTCTAATATTTGTCATATAATGAGTAAATAACATATTATCACTAAATTTATGTTTTTTTTTTTTACGAATTTTACACTATATGATGACTAAATAACTTTTCTGGTGCTATTGACAAACAATGTTATTTTATATTATTATCTTAACATTTACATTTTATAAAAAATAAGAACAGAACATTTTACAAATACATAATTTAAATAGAAGAAAAACCAGTTCAAGATCAGATCGAAATATAAAAAACTTAATTTCATTGATTATTTTTTCTTCGAATGAATATTTGGTAAATTGCATTGTTATACAAATAGTCGTCTCGATTCTCTAATGGTGAATTGCTGCTAATCGGCAATGCCGGCTAGTTTTTTTATTTTTTATTTTGTAGTGGTATGGGAAGCGAGTGAAACTATGGGTGAAGCGGGGGAATAAAAATAAGGGAGGAGAGGTGCATGGGGTATTGAGACAGCATGTGGGCTGACAGGACAGAGAGATGAAGGGGTGGGACCCACCTCAATCATGGCTAAGATGCTAGCCTGGCTTCAATCACTTGACAGAACATAACAGAACACTACACGCACACAGAGAGAAAGAGAAGACAGAACTAGTTTTTTCACCTCTACGTATAATTTTGCTTTTTTTTAAAAATAAAAAAGTATTCTTAAACAAATTTAATTTAATTTTTATTTTATTTTTTTATTTCAAATTAATTTTTTAATTTTGTTTTGATGTTAAAAATAATAATAAAAATATTATTTTAATATATTTTTTTAAAAAATATTTTAAAAAATAATCTCTACTACATTTTCAAACATCCTTATTTTATGCTAATTAATTACTGAATGTGATATACTTTTCCCTTGTGATATAAAAAAAATTAATTTTTTTAATTATAATATATAATTAACTAAATACTTTTAAATATTTAATTTGGATTTTTTTTCTTAAAAATATCTTAATGTTAATCATGCATAAATCAGCTTAAAATATCTTTATTATTAAACAAAAAAACAAAATATAAAACATATATGTTATATCCTTTTTTTCTAATTTAAAAAAAATGGTCTAAAGTTAAAAACTTTTGAAAGAAAGGAGCACCAATGCCTCTAATACTTTACTTTGGCTACCATGCTGTAATTTTTGTTCTTGAACAATGACCATGCTGTGATGTCGATGGTTTATATTCAAGATAAAACTATACTATACATGATAAAATCCCCATAAATACATAAATCTAGCTATGGACGGTCTGTTTTAATTCCAAGTTGAAAAAAAAAAAAAACTTTAATTTCCGTAATCTAGCTACTTGAAAATATAAAGTCATACCAGTGATTTTGCCCGCATATGCCAAGTTGCATGGTTTGATTTTATTTTCTCTGTCGAGCTGGACCAATCAAGATTCAGGGTGTCAAATTGGTGAGCTGCTCCCTGAAAAAAATACTATAAATTGCTGTTGCATTGACTGCTATAAAGTATTGACCACAGCTTACATTAAAAAAAAAGGAATTAATTAATTAATAATTACTAGCAAATCACAGCTCACTGCCACATTTGGTACCGCTAGAGAGCGTTAAAATAAACAATATATATCTATCTGGGACTGCAAATTCTTTTATATATATATATATATATATATATATAATAATGCTACCCTCCAAAACATAAGACTATATGTTAATATTTATGATCTTGATTAGATTCGTCAATTTCTGTTTATTTCGATATTTATATCCTATTAATTATTATTTTTTTAAATTAATATTTAAATTTAATAATATTTATATTTTATTAAATAAAAAATGACTCGTAAAAAATAAATTATTTTCTAATATTTAATAGTATATATAAAAAATAATGCTACCCTCCAACAAAACATAAGACTATGTGTTAATATTTATGATCTTGATTAGATTCGTCAATTTCTGTATATTTTGATATTTATATCCTATTAATTGTTTTTTTTAAATTAATATTTAAGTTTAATAATATTTATATTTTATTAAATAAAAAATGACTCGATCTCGAATTGGAGCCCTATCCTTGCTGCTACCTTGAGAAGAAAGACACGTATGATTAACTATGATTGGAAATAAAATAATCATGGGCATTGGTTAATTCTCACTCTTACTTGTAAGCAAGATGGAGCTCACAAGGCGTATTCAATTTGTAATTGGTTGATTTTAATATAAATTAGGGTGAAAATAAAATAAAAAAAATATTATATGAACCAGATTTTATTTAAGTGCTCTAAACTATTTCGATTATTCAAAAAATTTTTTTATGGAGGAATTAAGGGATACAAAAATAAAAAAAATAACATTTTTTAAACCATAACCTAAATCATTTTTGAAGTAAATCTCATCCTAGACTTTCCTTTGGATGCTTCACCTTTTGTATTCGCCCGTTGCGCAAGTATTATTTGTTTATTGAAAAATAAAAATGAATTCGTGAAAGATAAATTATTTTATGATATTTAAATAGTATTGTAGAAAATAAATTAGAAAATACTTTTCAATATTTAGCTATATTATGAAAAATAAGTTAGAAAATATGTTTTATTTTATTTTTTCAAGTTTATAAAATAAAATAAAAATCAAATCTAATAGATAAAAAAGTTGAAGGGTGATGAAATTCAAAATAAATCTAATTTAATAAATTATCTTATATAAAATAAACAATAATTAAAATAATAGATATCAAATTTGATAAATTAAAAAAATTAAAAGATAATTAAAAAATTACAATTTCATAAATTACTTCAAATATAATAAATATAATCAAAAGATTGTGAACCGAATCTAATAAATAAAAAATTTTAATTAAAAAAATAATAAGAAAAAAACAAATAACAATAAAAAAATAAAAACCAAAGTTAATATAAAAATCAAATTTTAAGGAATGAAATTAAAAAAAATGACACAAAATAAAATATATAACAATAAAAAATTTAAGAACTGAATTTGATATAATTAACAAATAATAATAAGATATTTATGAGACTTTTAAAAAGTATTTTTTTCTTAAAATAAATTTTTTTTTCTAAAAATCAAACTAAATTTTTAGCATAATGTTTCCCTGTAATAATAAATAAACACAATAAAATTTAAAAAATAATTTTCAGAAATCACTTTCTAAAGGACAAAGAAACATGGGACACCTTTAGAAACTTGAATACTATGAAAAATTTATCTTAAGATACGAGCTCAACTCATAAAATCATAACTCGCAGCAGCCAACTTTCAAATCTTATCATGTTTTAACCACAAAATTTACACTGCAACTAATTCTCCAACCTCCCAGATCACTGAAAAGCCATGAAAGTATATGAGACATCACTGCCAAGCACGTTTCAAATCGCGGTGAACCGTGTATAAAAAACATATATTTTTGTAGCTAATCGCAGTTCGAAACGCTGTTGGCAAAACGGGACCTTAGTCAATAAGAACGTGGGGGCATTTGAGCAATATTTGTGTATTCCCCTTGAATAATTTCTTTCAATCGGTGGTCTCGGCTCTCGCACATTTGAACACAGCAGCTAAGAAGTCATGGATCCAAGACAACAAGCCACACAAGTCAAGATCACAAAAGCAAAAGCACAGTAATACTTCCATGGGAGCTTCAGAATTACATCTAATCTGATAATGATGATATACATTTTCTTTTGGTAGGCTTGTCTATGTCAAAAATTGCAAGCCAAATGACAGTCACTCAAGCTTCAAAATGATTGACAGGCTGTGTAAAGAAAAAGCTTGTTGATATCGCAAGGTTAAGCCGCCGATATTGAAGGGTAGCAGTAATTAACACTTTAAGCAAAGATTAAACCATGCAGGCATGTGATCATTAAAGCCATCTGCGAGGCATAAAATGACATGACACCTAACCTAGAAGTTCAATGTGACTGCTTTCACCATGGCCTCGGATCTTTGCCATAAATATAACAACTGCAAGTGCCTGCCTTGCAACCACATGGCAATCCAACAAGCATACTAATTGATTGCAGTGTTTTAAGGTCAGCACTAGATTTCCTAGCCTAGCAAGCAACAAGGTTGTCTACAACTCTCGCAAATCATACCGAGAGATTAAAGCATCCAATGCTGAGTTAAAGGGCTCAAAATCATGTTGGTAGCAGCATCCGATGTTGTGTCATGGCTTATCCATGAAAGTCCACCCCGAAATTGAAACGTTTTTCTTCTTCATGGAAGAAAACACTCAAATATTGAAGGGCAGGGCGGATATCGACTATTGCAGGCATGTCCCTACACGCAAACATGCCTTGTTGGAACCATTCTGGTGGTGAACAGTAACATCAGCAGTGGAAGGCAGCTGATCCACATCTTCTTCTAATAGTGACAAAAGTCCATGGCAGCAAAAGGCCCCAACCAGGCGTGTCCCATTCTTGCACAGTGACTGATCAATAGAAAATATGGTCATTTGGGAAAAAGAAGAGACTCCACAAGGAAAAAAAAAAACACAGCCATGCAATTGCGATGTTGTCACTGAATCATATCTCTGGCTAAGATTATATAACATGCCATGATTGACGGGCATTATTCCATAAAAAAACAAAGTGTTTTCTATTCAAGTA
>Ga0325405_1007605_pt1 | contig 10901 bp, 10 predicted proteins | sample PopdelMetagenome_21_FD_205663 | JGI IMG/M metagenome (GOLD analysis project Ga0325405, IMG submission 205663) | Populus deltoides microbial communities from Bellville, Georgia, United States - Xylem-Control-R2 | ecosystem: Host-associated > Plants > Phyllosphere > Stem > Wood/Secondary xylem...
GAAAAAAAAAGTATTTTTTAATGTTCCTTGCTGAGAAAATTTGTAATTGATAATTCATGTTAGAGTTCTCATTTATTATTTACCTCTATGATTATCATTGCCTTATTTGCTGGAATTACAGGCTTTTGTTGGGATTGTGATGCTGCTTTGTTAATATTGTCATAAACTCACGTTTTAGCATTTGCTAAGATGAGGAAAGAATAGACGGAGATTTCTGTTTGCTCATCTAGGTTTGCTCAATCTAGTGCTTAGGAATGCCAAAGGTTTTCTGTTTTTCTTATTTTGTTATGTTTTGTTTTAATGCCTCTTTCTTATCTGGCGTTTGTACAGCCAAGATTCTTGTTGGTGCATAATTACTAACGTTAAAAGCCCTGAGGAGACCATTCTGATTGAGATTATAGCTCCTATTAAAATATGTATTTGTGGGAAAAACTAGGACTCTCTTTGTGCATTGTGTTTTCTTGTGATATTATCAATTCAGGTTATTTTGCGAACGTATAATGATCGATAGTTTGCCGGTAAAGCCCACGGAGTTCATTGGCAATGTTGCTCTTGGTATTTTCGACATCCAGTCTCAAGTTGCATTCGATCAGCTCAAATCCTCTCGTTGATTTTGACTGATTGAAATTGTTGGTCATGTTTAGATTGGCTTGGCCAATAGATGCCATAATTATCTTGTTCTTTTTCCTGTTAAACTTGTAGTGTTAGCACGCCAGACCACTGTCAAGTTGGAGAATGTCTGTTAGTTTCTGCTTATATACTGCCAGGTCTATCTGAACTGCCATGCTTTGCCCTGGTGCGCACATCATGTATCCAGCAGCATCCATGGTACGTTCAGCTTCAGTGTATGAGACATGGATTAAGCGTGTTGCATCTATTTGCACTTCCACAGTGGAAGATTCAATGTTCAGATAGATTACGACACAGATAAGCTTGCTGCAGAATTGGTTCTGCAAGCAGTACCATTCTCTTTTCTAGAGATTTTGCATCAAGATGTTTGCAAGGGCCAAATTGAGACAACGATTGCCATTTCGCTATAACTGCAGCAGTTGACTTCAGAACCTCTGGCAGATCTGGATAGGTCAATTTAGAAACTCGTTTTATAGCGATAAGAATTTAATAGGAAAGAAGTGGCAGAAGTCGGTTTCTCCGTTCACAATTTCTACTCTTCAACTCTAGAATTGTTTAGTTTGTCATGCACCTCGCGACTTCGCGCAGCTTTAGTTCCTCAAAGTTAGAGCCTGTTCAATGTCATGAACTTCTCTGTTCTCCACGAAACGATGAGAATTTTCAACTCCACGAGGAGTGATGGCATGAGATTTGAGGATAGGAGAGGATTGGTCCAATTTTGCACCCCAAGGCTCGTCAAGGCTTGTGAACTAGAAAATTTGAACTTTTTTCAGGCTCCAGTCCTATTGCCAGTTGAGGATCCCAACATTAAACTTTTCAAACCAGGTGCAATTTGTGAAATGGAATGACTGTTATGCCACGCTTCAATGTTGTCCACAGAAACCATCCCCAACAAAACTTCATATTGGCATAAGCAACCGCAGCCCTTTGTCGTCACATCAATGCGCCTTGATGGCAATCAGCCATGTGCTTATGCTGCTGCTTCCTTCAATTTGGGAGTTTGTTTTTGGTAAGCACAGGACAGACAACCAAAAGCCATAGTGAAAAAACCCAGTAAAATCTACATCATCTTTGTGACGTTTCATGATCATTTTGAGCTCATTTATCCTACAGATGCAATAGGCAGAAATGATACGATACAGACTTGACCTAACAGCAATCAGGAATTTCAAGAAACAGAAAAACGCAGAAACCAGGCCACTCATCACTTGTGTAGTTTTGAAACAAAACAGATGCTGTTTTTTATGCTTCCTGGGTACCATAAAACGAAGCCAATAAATAAAACTGCAATTACTCAACTGTCAACTGTCTCCTACAACATCAAAGTCACAGTACTTCACAGTCCTATTCTAACATCCTTCTACTTCATACTTTGGTTTTTTTTTCTTCTCTTTATTGAGATTCTAGGGAGTTGTGAGGTTGAGAGAATGGGTGATAGCTCTGTTATTTGTTCAGCGAAACAAGTCATCCAACTAAAATGTTTCTCAATTCCCTGAAAAACTACAACACATCTCTACCACTAATAAGGTCGGTGCCTTCTTCCACGATTGCCATTATCACCACTACTACCAGCTCGCCCAGGCCCACTTGGACTATTGCTCCGATCAACTCTTCGAGGCCGAGGCTGTGGCATCTGTACTCCAGGCTGCTGACTGCAGAGTACCAAAACACCAAACCAAGGGTTGGAAATCCATCTAAAATCTATATCGCTTGCAATTAAAACAGAAGGAAAAGGCAACTCACAGGACATAGCCAATTCGACCATCTGGTAAAACCATCGGTACCATATGCATTCCTGCTGGCATTGGACCCCTACCATATATAACCGGCTGTTTGCAACGCAAGTTGTTCATGAGATTAAATTTGATACTACAGGAACTGAACCATATGTCAGAATGACCAAGATACCTGCTGAAAACCGGCAGCAACACCAAATCCAGTGCCCAAAGAGCCATATGGATTCCCTGCAAATCCACTATATGCAGGAAGGGGGACTGGGTTTGGATTAACTCCAGCGTTGTAAGGATAAGATCCATCAGGTTTTTTATCAGCCTGAGGCTTAGCAAGAACAACCTCCAACAACTGACCTGCAGTTAAATTCATTAAACATGTTATTTGTGGAATCACATCCTATTTAACCATAGTATTCATTTTGTGTCACAAGCATGCATCACTAGATTTTAAACACCTAAAATCAGTATCATGCCCATGTAAGATGGATACATAAATAAACCTCTTTTCATCAGAAGAGGTGGGCGGGGGGGTCCCTCTTCTTACTGATTCCATAGACTTGCCAGGGCAACATCTTGCTACATTTATCATGAGATATTAAATTCCAAGTTCAACATTTTCCATTGAAATTACTGACTATCCAAGGTTCCAAGTGTCACCCCCACCCCCTTGTTTTTTCCCTTCACAAAAGATGAACCACAGCCACAATTCACCAGCATGGAAATGGGGTCTTGTTATACCAGTATACAAGTTTTAGACTAAAAAAAAAAGGAGCATGAAAATACAGCCCCTGACTCAAAAGAGAGGTGCCTCAACCGATTAGGCTATATACCTTAGCATCAGAAATTTCCATATCTAGTCTTTTAAGATCAATAACATGAGACAACAATGATTAGAGAAGAGGTGTGTCAACTAAATAGGCTATACCTCTGCTCAAAGTCTCTATCTAAACTTCTAAAATTCACTTATATGAGACATCAATGATCCAAAGAGCGGTGCAACAAACAATTGGGCTATCCATCAGAAAAGGAAAATTCAGACATATATTAAAAGAAGATAGAGCCCTTTTTTTTAATAATCCAAAAAAAAAGGGAAAAAAAAAAGAGGAACACATGATTACAAACCTCCATGACTTGTTGCTATCCTTAGACATCATACACATGTCCTAAATCTTAGCAGGGCCACCCGCATGTTGGCAGCCAAAAGCAATGAATTCAACATATCCATAACTGAACGACATAATAACTGTTTCTAAATCTTCACACTTTATGACACAGCATGCATTAGACAACAAGGCCTTGAAAGACATCCTAATTTGCAATAGATCTTGTTAGGCACCATCTGGATCAAGGTCAACTTTGGATGACACCTTTACTTTCCAAATCTAAATTGCTAGAGAAAATGAAATGTGTTTGGGATTTGGGAAGAGATGAGAAAGAAATGATCAAAATAAGTCCCACAAATTCTGCAAGGAACAGTATCTGCTATCAGACCTTGCATAATATGAACAAGCATAACAATGATTAACAAAAGATCTTCAGTTTCACTGTCATTACAGTTCTTCAAATAACCCATATTCTAATTGAAATCAAAACCCTTCATGGAAGGAAAACTAGAAATAGGTGAAATGTACACACTGTAGAGACGAGGGTCTTCCCAGAAATGAAGCAGGAATCATTATGAATTTTATATTTAAAGAGGGAAGGACTGTATAATTAATTTCTGAGGGCCCAAAAAATACTGTTCAACAGGTATTCCAACATTTCCATCTCAACCACCTGACAAAAGCCTGTACTCAAGGATACATACTTGTGCCATATAGAATCTGATTTTCATGAAATTGTTGTAAACAACTCCTCACCAGAATTATTTTTTGAATCAAGTGAAGAAATCCCAAAACCCCATATGTTGTTATTGCAACATATCTCCTTCCAGTCAAAAGGAAATTTTGACATCAGTTTTACCAATCCAAATGCAAAAAGAAAAAGAATAAGGATTTAAAGAGAGATGAAAACTGCCAGGAAATGCTAGACAAGCATGAATGAAGAACAGCCTTCTTTCCAGAGGGAGGGAGAGAAGGCACAATCCTGTTCATCAAACCAATTAGGATCTTGGACAGATAGGACTTCCATCAAGAGGAACTATAAAAAATTTCAAATGCCAATCCAAATGACACATGCCCAATTCTAAGTAAATCTCTAAGCAACACTTTTAATCCTATTAATCTACAGCGTAGGCACCTTTACAAAATATGCAGTAAAGATAAGATGCCAGAACCTTACCTATCCTATCATCACCCAAGAAAAGAATTGTATCATCTATAAGCATCCTCGGACCCCAAACACAATGTTCTCAATCAACTTTTTTGTAACAATATATTAATCATCCTGCTGTGGACATCCACCACTACTGTAAAGACAAGGGGCAACGAGATATAATGAATACCCATCAAACACAAAAAAGAACCACAAGAATCCCATCCACAATTACTGGGTGGGGCAGGAAGGGGGGATGCCAAGGCAAGAAAATCTTATTCTCATGCACTTCCTCCATTAGACTCCAAGACCTTTCAAGGAAAGACTAATTCACCTGATTCTGACCTGTTTAAAGCCAATTTAAATCCCACCCTCTTCCACGTCTCCTAATCCTTCACCACATGACCAAATAGCAACACAAAATCTGCTAACCACCAACAAATGTGGGATGGGACTACAAGATTGTGCTCCCTGACACTATGAGGAACCTCTAAACAAAAGTCTTATGCAAAATCTTACACATGCTAATCAGCAAGCTGAGAAGAGGAAAATGGTGCTCTTTTTCTTGTGATCAGACCACATTTTACTCTACCAACTTATGGTTTAGAAACTAACTTTGAATCCCCTGCAAAGTTGATTTCCCTGCAAAGTTGATTTATGTAATCACTTTTACTTCGATCTCAAACAGCCAGAAAGAATTTATTATGCTATTTTCTGGCAGGTCTAAAGATTTCTTTGAGAAAATCTGTCCATGTAATGTGAATAAAAAAGATGAGAAAACAAATCAATGGACCTGGTGCCATGATGCAAGATGTGAGGTGGCCTAACCCAGGGGTAAGTTATGATTTCCATTGAAAAGAATCCACCCTAATTCTTCATTTTTTAAGGTAAAAAGAAAAAGAAAAGAAAAATCATGACAGCTGTGCTTTATTCCGAACTAAGATGAAAATTGTAATGCTCATAAAAGGCCAAGGGCATAACCCTCTGCAAAGATAACTTTCATATGACTTCAAGTTATATAACCTGCTAATCAATGTATGTACCCGACATATGACACTTAAAGAACTGTTTTAGCAGAATCGTAATTAATTACCCAAGGATTGATCCCTCATCCATACATGTTCAAATAGATTGGCGTAAAAATTACCATCGATTTCATAGTTCTGTGTATCTCTGACTGCCTTCAATGCACTTGACCTTTCAGCATAGTGAATGAACCCAAAATCTCGTTTTCCAGATTTTCCAGGTGGCATAACAACTTTAGTCACATCCCCATGGCGCTGGAATAGTTCCTTCAGTTTCTCAGTGGAGCTGTTCTCAGGTATGTTTTTCACATACAGAGCCTTAACCTGGGAATTCAAAACAGATACACATTGTAACAGTAACAGGTCAAATTATTGTATACACAGGAAAGCCAGAAAAAGAGAAACAAAAAGGAAAACCCTCTTTCTTCCAGGGATAAAGATTAAGACTTATTTACTCCAGCTAAACAGCAACAAACAACTTTATATATCTCTTAGTTCTTCCAATTTAAAGTGGTTCTACTTCAGCAAAAAAAAAAATTCATTGAACAAGGACTCTTACAAACGAGTAGAGTTTCAGCATGGAAAAATCCACTTTTTTGGAACACTAGCATTACAGAGCATTGTTAAGTATGCAACATCATGGTAGCAAAAATGAATTTCAAAAACCAAAGCATTATGTTAATAGTTTACACAAATCAACATCCGCAGAATTGACCACATGCAAAATTCCATTCCCAGGTCACATGCTGAAATATCCAAAGTAGAAACTCTCCAACTAGTTGCCACATTTCAGGCAAGCTACTCAGAAGCACAGACTGATCACCAAGAGCGTCCATTGATTCATGCCTTGATATTGTAATCCACGCAGATTCAAATATAAAACCCAAATGGAATAAGATCAACCGTTATTATTGACAATAAATGTTAGCATATCTAACTTCTCTTTAACTTTTTTCACTCAACTATTGATTAATCTCGTAGATCCAATGTCAATAATTTTCATAGAGTTAGCAAAGAGATCCCTTACCTTCCTTCAGAAAGTTTGACATAAAAAGATCTAGTTTACGAAAGAAGAAGAAATTTTGAGGATAAAAAAAGACAGATAATGCAGGACAGGAGTATAAAGAATCCTCCAAATGTAAAAGCAAGGTAACCATGAGTGGACTCTTGCATACAAGTTTTACGAGTTCCTATTATCCTCATTTGTATTGCACTTTTGAGAGATAGATGCATAAATTATTTAGCAAGACAGGACAAGGACTCCAATAAATTACTTAGCAATAGCCATTTTAGTAAACAAAAGATAAAATTTTGAACATCTAAGGACTCAGCTTCTTCCAACTACTTCTGGCATTTACCTGGCCAGCAGCAGCAGGAGAATGATCAGGAGGCATGCCCTTTGGATCGGCCCAGCTAACAGTGGGGGTATGACCATCAAGCTTAAAGTTAGCATTTAACATTTTCTGCCTTGAATAATCAGCACAAGCATTATTGTAATACAATATAAAAGCAAAACCACGGTTGCGAGTTGGAGTTTGAGGATCCTGAAATTAAGAGGAAAATAGCATTAGCAAGGCAAGCAGTCATATCTACTTGAGAGATGAGAGAACTGTTCAGCTCCAATTCCACCTTTATGAGCTCAAGAACTTCCATCCCGGGACCGACCTCTTCAATGATTTTTCTAAACTCATCCTCTGTCAAGTCCTTTGGAACATTACCAATAAACAATCTATTTTTTGTTTCAGATATTGAACACCTTAAGGTTTTTCCCTGCATGCAAGGCTACAAAGTTAGTTTAAAATGAAAACAAAGATTAAGGACATCATGCAAGCGAATTACTGCACCCAATTATGACTACCTTGTAGTCTTTACTACGAAGCTCTTCAGTGGCTTTTCGAGCAACCTCCTTTGATTTGAATGCTACAAAAGCAAAACCCTTGCTTTCACCAGTGTCTTTATCTTTCATTAGCCTTATCTGAAACATGTTAAGATAAATCCACATTAAAAATGCCAAAAAAAAAAACAACAATATATCTTGTGTACAAATCAAAAAATTATGACCTCAAAAATTTCGCCTATCACTTCACAGAGATCCCTCAATTCATCTTCGATTACATCCTTCGGAAGTCCACCAATGAAAACTTCAGAACCGTGAGGAGGAAGAGAAAGTAGTTGAGCATGCTTATCCTTTTCCTCTTTTTTAACCGGAGCAATGGGCTTTTGTTCATCCTCCACAGGTTCAGTGTTGGGAAGGCTTCTATCTGCTTCTGGAGATTGATCCTTCTGACTGCCCTCAGGCTTTGAGTCCTCATACTCCTCTTCAACATTTTCTTCAGCGTGTGCATCTCCAGCATCATCTTCTCCATCCTCATCTAGTTGATCTTGAACATCATTGTCTATCTCTTCCATAAAATTGTCTTCTTCAAGATCCACTCGTTCTTCAATTTCTGTGCCCTCTGCCATGACTTTTTCACACACCAGGTCTTATCATGTAACAACTGCAGTTAAATTGCCCCTAAATTAACTGCAAGTTTAAGTAATCATCACGGAAAATGTGTGGAACCTGCAAGAATGTGCATAGTGCACAAAAATTGATATGGGCTGGTTCCAAATGGGAATGTGAGAGTGACATGCAGAGTTGGAAAAACCCTCCATGTCCAGAATAGAGCTGGGAAGCTACAGAAATGTAGGGCCAAACGACTAGCAATAAAAAAATATTGTTATAGTATTTGTGGTCGCTAGAGCATGTTTTAACATTTGTGGAGTGGTTATAGCATTTTTGGAGGTGGTTATAGCACCCATGGAGTAGTTAAGTATTTGCAGAGCATGTTATAGTGTTTGTGGAGTGTGATGGACAGCACAACTATAGTAGTCTTGCTCCAAGTTCAACTAGGAACCAAAGAAGAAAGGGAAAATGAAACAAAAAACCCAATTGTCCTTTGCAATCGATCCTGACAAAGACAAAAACAGGAAAAGAAAAACCACTCAGATTCCATAGGTAGCATTGCCATTGCTTGGCTGAATTTAAGTGAAAATCTGCACTTTTCTTTTATCAGGAACTGTACAAGATTTTGAATCCAAACACAAATTAAATAAGCAAACTTTTAAATCAGTAAGCAGATAAACTAAATCTTATTCCATCTCAACTTGGTCAACATTTCAAGGGTGGTTCAAAAAATTTCACACACCAAAACATATACCCAGTTCAAAAAATCTTACTCTGGTGACGAAAAAAATCCCCAAAACAGCCAGAAATCAAAGAGAAATAGCAAGACTTTAGAACGACAGTGAGGATAGCAATTAAACCCTAAACCCTACTTAGTACAAATCTAAAAATTGACTTGGACTAAATCAGCCAAACCCTAAATTGAAATTAAAGATAAAACCTAGCAGCTTCCAAATCAATGAGCTAAAAAATACCCTTAAAAAAAAAAAGAAAAATCGTCGAATTCGAGCAAAGCGTTAAACAAAAGAAACAAGATTTGCGGCAGAGAGAGAGAAAATTAGACACAGGGAATAAACATTAGCAACGTACCAGTGACTGTTTTTTTCTTTATCTTGTTGTTTTTCCCTCTCTGTTTCTCCCTGTTTATTTCCTTCTTCGCGGTAGTTATCCGAGGAAATCAACGAGAGTGGGTGACACTCTCTCTCCCCACCGTAATTTGGAAAGCTTTTTATCTGCTGTGACGGAGTACTGTAATAACAGTGAAGATGCGTCCCAATTCATGACACGCCATATTGCTTCGCGGAATTTCTCTCATGAGAAGACTATAATACCCTCCGAGCATTATTGCACGTGACTGGGTCCGGGATGCGGCTAATCTAAATGCTCATAAAAATTGTTTTGTTTTGTTTTTTAATTACAGTAGAATGTATTTCGCTTAAACCACAATCCCACGGTAATTACGTTTTCTGTTTCTTTATTGAAAAATAGCTTTTTTTAGTAAATAAATTTTAAAAAAATAAATTATTTTATAATATTTGATAATATAATCAAAAATAAGTTAGAAAATATTTTCTAGTGTTTGATTATGTCATAAAAAATAAACTGAAAAATAACTTATTAATGTTTTATTTTTTTCAAGTTTATTAAAATAATAAGAAAAAAATCTTACAAATTAAAAGGTTGAATGAGAATGAAATTAAAAAAATATATAATTTCATAAATTATCTCAAATAAAATAAATAATAATAAAATAATAAAAATTAAATCTAAAAAATTAAAAAAAAATTGAAAGATGAAGAAATTAAAATAATAATACTTAACATTTCATAAATTATTTCAAATAAAATAAGTAACAATTAAAAGAATGAGGACAAAATTTGATAGATAAAAAATTTCAATTAAAAAATGATAAGGGAAACAAATAACAATTATAAAAATAAAGACCAAAATTAATATAAAAATTAAATTCTAAGGGATGAAATTGAAAAAAAAATATTCAAAACAAAATATATATAGCAATCAAAAGTTTGAGGATCAAATTTGATATAATCAGCAAATAATATGACATTTCTAAAATTTTCACAACTTCTAAAAAGTGTTTTCCAATCAAAATAAAAAGAAAACACTTTCCTGAAAATCAAGACAAATTTTTCTTTAACTGAAAAGTGTTTTCTGTTGACCGGAAAGTATTTTCCGTTGACCAACTTTTCTAATGACAAACAAACACAAGAAAGTTTAAAAAGTGGTTTTCCAACAATCAGTTTCCAAGAAACAAACACAACCTAAGATAAGTCAAGCGGTTTGAATTAAGAGGGTGACTCCTTTATTTGGCCTTTTTGATTGGTTTGGATTTTAAAATAATATGTATAAAATTAAGTTAATTATTTTAACATTTAATCTAAATTAATTATGACCTGATCAAGTTTAATAATTTTTAAAAGAATTTATTTTTTATTTAATTAAATTATTATAACAATAAACATTTGTAAAAAGAAAACAACAAAATCAAACCATTAAAGAAAAATGCATTTCTTAAACCTAAACTTAATTTCATTATCATTGTGTAAACAAAAGCATGTTTATTGATTATAAGCATCATTTTTTAAATCAAATTATATCATGATATCAAAAATATTAAAACAAAGTCTTAATATTTTGTAATAGCTATTGTATCTTATGAACTTACTGAAATTAAAATTAATCCAGTCAGAATAACATTTTGTGCAATTATAGGAGATTTGAATCTTAATGATAAATTATTTCTCTAAGTTTTTATCAAAAACAGTATAATTATAAAAATAGGGAGGTGTTTTA
>Ga0325405_1007606_pt1 | contig 10901 bp, 4 predicted proteins | sample PopdelMetagenome_21_FD_205663 | JGI IMG/M metagenome (GOLD analysis project Ga0325405, IMG submission 205663) | Populus deltoides microbial communities from Bellville, Georgia, United States - Xylem-Control-R2 | ecosystem: Host-associated > Plants > Phyllosphere > Stem > Wood/Secondary xylem...
TCAGCCACCACTTGAAGAGGATAAGACCATGCAATTATCCATCGCAAAGGAGCGGTGTTGTTCATGATCAGTTTGTTGATGCAGAGAGATTTGGGCAGTGAAAAAAACAGCAGCAGCAGCAGCAGCAGCAGCAGCAGCATTCATGAATTCTGAGAAACAATAATCATGTGTTGCATGTCTTGTGGCTGGAGTCCAGGGGGACACAGCGCCACCTACTCGTACCTTTTCAATTTTCTTTTCTGATTTGATTCAATTTCAAGTATATTAAAAGATTATCATGGCTATAAAACTACCATATGGTATCAACAAGTTCGATTTTTGGAGCTTGTTGTTTTGTAGGGTTTCTTAAATAATGTGCACTTGCTAAGGTACTAAAGAACAAATGGGAGTTGACTAACTCCTTCAAGGACCCCTCCTGTCTTCTCATGTCCATGAATGGCAGCACTCTCTGTTGGAAAAAAGTTTTGTGGCGGATACGCATCATTCTCAACAATGGATTTCCTCGACTAAAATTACACCACTTCATGATCTCCCCTATCATGTAACAATCAAATATGAGTAATTATAACTTCGAGATTTGGCATCGTGTTCTGGATTTATGTTTTCAGATGATTATTTAACGGATTTATTATGTTTTAAATAGTATATTAAATCAAGATTAAAACAAATGAATTTTTAATTTTTCTTAAAAAAAATTAACAGGAAAAATAAAACATATAGTGTCAATTCAACTGCTTATATAACAATAAATCAGATTAATATATTTTTTAATCGTTTTAGATAATAACTTGATTTTAAGTTGTATCCAGCGCACCTGTCTTAATCTAAAAAAGTATTAATTAAGTTAAAATATTAATTTTTTTAAACAAATAGGATGTCGTTAATGAATTTTTTTTTTCAAAAAAAATTATAAGTGATGTGCATTTTTCAAGCCCACATGTTTTTGCTTTGTTGTAACACGCCCATAACTCCTTTTTTTTTCTTTTTTCCTTTTTTCTTGAGGGGAGGGTGGTGTTTGGCCTTTTTTTATCTTTTGTTTTTTTTTCCAACTATTTTTTTTATTGTAGGGTTTTTATTAAATTTTGTCTTCAAGTATTATGTTAATGGTAAATTGTTTTTTTAAATTTTTTATCATGTAAAAAAATAAAAAAAAATAATTAATTTAATCCAGTGAAGTTCGTAACTTGGGTAGTGAGTTTAACAATTTAACTAAAGTTAACTTGACTTGTTTTTTTTTCATGTGATTTTTTTCTTTGAACTTACCTAGTTAACAAGATCACATCGAGAAAGTTTTTACATGATTTAATTTAAAATCCAAGCTAAGCAAAAAATTAGATTGAGAGTTTTCAAGTTTGAACTATTATACCAAGTTTAATGATATAAAAATATATTTTTGATAATTTAGATATTATTTTTTATACTAAAAACAAATTTGGTCGAAACTGTAATGATCGAGTGAATGGGAATAACTAGTTTCAATCTATTCAAAAATATATTTTAACAACAAATTAAAAAAAATTAAAAAGAGTAATCATCACATTCTATTCTATGTATCAACCATACAGCACAAGAGCAAGCCACATGCTCCATCTTAGGACATAAAAAGGAATACATAGGAGGTTTGATCATAATATTAATCCTAACCGGTAATTAACTAATGGTAGATGGTCGGAAATCAAAGAGAAGTGGATTTAAGGACTCTCTTAATCCATGAAAAGGAAACTTGAGAAAATTGAGGGGAAGAGAAAAAAACACGATATATTACTTTGGTTTTAAGTTAAAATCTAACGACCAAACTAATTGCTCTAATTAATTCGAGTTATTGTACTGAGTCAAGTTGGTGATCGGAATCCACTAACCACTAATGAATCAAAAATTTAAAAGAACAAAAATCAATCTTTGAGGTGTTAATTAACACCTCAAAGATTTAATTAATTTGATGAGAAAAATAAAACCACACAACTCATATATATATAATTTCTTTTTCAATGTCCCTAGATAGTTTATCTCATATCCAAGATAATTTAGTTTTAGTATATAAAAAGGTCTAGTGGTAAGAGTTTGGGACTAAGGGGTTTGCTCCACTGTGGTCTCAGGTTCGAGTCTTGTAATTGTTAATATGATGGCCACTGGAGGCTTACATAGTTGTTAACTTCAGGGCCCGTGAAATTAGTCGAGATACACGCAAACTGACCTGAACACCCATGTTAATAAAAAAAAAATAAAAAAAACATCTTATTTTAACTTATAAGAAAGAAAATCAAGTGCGTTCCTTTCATCTATAATTAAATGCATGTCACTACAACGAAATTAATTCTTAAGGACATTTGCTAAAAAAAAAAAACTTGATTATATATATATACATAGAAATAAAAAAATGTTGAATAAAACCAACTATAGGAATTATTGAATACATTAAAAAAAAAAAAGGTTGCAAGCGTTGTAAATTGTTTTAGTTAAAAAGAACCGTTTAAAACTTAATAATTTTTACAAGTAGAACAATTATACCAATTGCAAAATATTTTTTTTAAAACAAAAAAACAAAAAAACAGCGGAAATACCACCTCGCCTTTATTTGAGAAGGGAACTAGCGAGGAAGAAGTAGCCATTGACATATTTGTCCACACGTACGTAAGCCGATCACATAGAGTGGGGCCTACAATCTGCTATGTAGGACCCCCACTTTCTTCTGATCTAAGCATCTCTATTAACTGGCCTCTCTCGCCACAAAATCTCTTCCCAACTCGAAAATTTATTATTTTCTGTGCTGGTTTGATCTCGAAAATTCCCTCAATGTTAGAGCCGAATTCTTTAGGAGGTCAAGGGACGCTCGCAGTTCTTTATTCAATCTCCATGTTATTGCCTACTTTTCTTTTTTCTCTTTATAAAATCTTAATCACGTGTTCTAAAGTGAATTATCGCTTTCGGTATGAGCCTTTGCCCCAAGATCAAGCTGTAACCCAACCATTTAAAACAAAATCATGAGTGAGAATAGAGGTAAAGCTAGCATTTTGTCCACATCATTCTGATCGATGAACATCAGAAATTCAAGTTAATTAATTATTATGGAGGAGTTTGGTTCTTTTTTCCCGTGGATATGTTCTGATCATCAAGCATATTAGTTTAAGGAATCGTTTGGTTTAGTTTTATATCTCTTCTTCTTTAAAGAAAAAAAAAAACGAAAATACAAAACTTGTATGCTTCTGGGAATTTTAAAAATTGAACAATGTTGTTTCCAAAACCATAACCCTAACATCATTTAGAGAGCTTGTCGCTATCTAGTCCTATCCTGATGGGAGCTCACTCCCTCTGATTAGGCAAACTATTTCTAGACCCTATAGTTTAATTCTTGCTCTTCTTAGTAAAATCGACATTTTATATGAAAATAGGAATGCTAAAAAGCACACTCGTTGAGGCTTTGACGAGCACCATACGTACGCTAGCTCCATATGTTTCGAGTTTCATTATGAATGTGTGTGTGTGTTCAGGGTGATCTTCTGCTCAATGCTCCAAAAAATACTTGAGAGAAGTTATTTTTTAATTGTTATACCAATGCACAATAATATTTTTCTAATTATGCATTTTACTTTATTCTAAAAACGTATATTTTTGTTGAATATATATGAGCTAAGGTATAAATTTGTCACAAGATGTTGTGAATATTAGGTAAAGTAATTAATGGAGCATTGAGTTTAACAAATAGCTCCTGTTCTAGAGATTCAATGCTCGGTTTTATTGCTTTTCAAGTTTAAAGATTCGACTCGAATAATTAACATCAAGCATTGAGATTAGACCAAAAATTATTATGTTTTAATAATACAAGTGTTCTTTTTTTAACTTGTTCTAGACATAAAATCTCTTATAATTAAGTTTTAAATAAGTAGTTCATATTAAAGAATGTCTTGATTATCAAAAAACAAAAAAAAAATGTCTTAAAAAAACTAGTTCTTCACAACCAATAATGATAAATTCACTTGAAATGACGATGAACTTGTATAAATTTTAAATTTAAATAACTTTCCCATTGAATTCTTGAAACCACAATGACCAAAGTAAATTATAATAACTTTGAACAAGAAAAAAAAAGAAAAAATTATTAAAAATGTCCCTTGTTGGAATATTTTGTTTATTATAAGTTTTCATAAATTACATTTAACATTTTCGATCTTCAATCGACATAGATTTATAGAAAAATAAAAGAGATCAAAGTATCCTTGTATATTAACAACCATCACAATATCCTTGTAATTGGATAACAACTCCTCTCTCTTACATTTTATCGAACAATACAAATACAGACATAATGAAAATTTCCTAAACTAGGCATTGCATTCAACTCTTAATTTCTCCACTGTATACTAAAATACACCCAGCCAAATCCAACTTCTCATAATGTCCTGGGAAGGGGAAGCAGATTGGTTCGACATGGGCGGCATTGTAGTGAAAAAAGCGTGTTGCTGCTATCCGAGTTGGTTGAGAGTTCACAATGCAAATTACCATTTTCTTCCCCTGATAATCTCTTTCTCTTTGCCTGAGGGCTCTGCAACATGGCCAGAGGAAACTCATCCGGCAAGCTCAATGGCCGTATCATCTTGCAATGTGTAAATCGCAGTACAAGTTTCTGAAGATGGCAATTTGGAAGCAATTATCCCTGCCTTCTATGTGATACATTCAAGGGTTTGGCAATGGTTTCTCTAGACTGGATTTTTGTAATTCTAGGTATCAATTGAGACACCATATATTGTTGCCATTCTTAAATCATATATAATCATGTCAATGTTGTTGCACTGTTTCCACTGAGGAAGTCACCTACATTATTCTCTTGCATCAGCATGGCGCCCATATGGACGTGTTTTTGCCCCGGGGAATCAGGATAAGACTTTTCGGGCGTGGGATATAACAAAGTAGTCATCGCGCCTGTTGCTATTCTCAATGGAAACTTGAGTGTGGTTTGTTCAATTTGCTTCTCAGCGGTTGGCCAATTCATGTTGATAGCTGAACCTGCAGATTTGTGCATGTTGATGGTACACTGCATGACTACAGAAGGTGGCAAGAGATACCTTTGAATTTGCAGCTGACTTCGGCAAATTGGGTTGGCAAATGTATGATATTTTTAACATTTTTTTATCGGCAACTAATGACAATAAATGTAATTAAGATATAAAATATAAATTGAAATTAATTATATAACCAATAAGATATAAAATACAATTTATGAAAAATTGGTATACAAATATTGACACACTCTAGCTAACTTTATGATGTTTTTTTAGTAATGTTTTCAAAGAAATATAAATGCTAGCTATATATAATTGCACCATTTTATTACTTAATCACATGTTGATGTAGTCAAGCTTGTGAGTTCTAAATAAAACATATATGTAAGAAGTCTATTATATGTTTTTATGGACCAATAATACAAGTTTATTAGGTCAATAAAAAATTCAATCATGTTAGATCAAGGTAACTACTTAAAATTATTATAACATAAAATTTAATTATTGGATCAGACTCAAGTTTATACAAGAGATTTTACAGGTTATTTTTTTATTAAAAGTCATTGCATCGCTGATTAGATTGTTAGATCATTCTAAATTAGATACAAAAGTTGTTGTTTGGACTAATTTTACTTATTTTCCTAGTTGTTTTTTGAATTATTATTGATTTTCAGATTTTATATTATTATTATTATTATTTTGTTAGGATCTTGATTTTGTTTTTTAGTCTAAGTCAGTGTTTCTAGCTAATAAAAGGCATTGTAAACCTCGCAGACTTGGTCATGTCTCTATTTCAGAAACAAAATAAGAGTTTATGGTTGTTTGAATTCATCTTTTGTTTTTATGTGCTTGCTATTGTCTTGTTGTGTTTCTGTCTGCGTCACCTACTTTAATTATTCTTTATATTCATTGCTCTAAACAATCTAATTAAATCCTCAATTAACAAATATAATAAATAAAAAACTTAACAAGTATATAAAAAAAACAACAATCAAAATATTGCATAATATTTTTAGTAAGCAAAATTACTAAATAATTTAATTAAGATCCATACGAGATGGGATCTAATATATTCAAAATAAAATAAATGAGATTAATTAGTTTTAAATTATTCAAGGGTATTAACTATGTAATTAAACATTATTTAATTACTATGTATAATACAAAAACGATTGAATTTAGTTAATTTCCAATATTTAAATTTCATATTTTAAAAAAATAAAATGCATAGCTTTCCATCTTAAAAAACACCACTTCCCATATTTTTTAAAGTGAAAACTAATATACTTTTAAATTATTTTTAAAAAATCACTCTTCATTCTTACAATTTAATATCTAATTTTTAAAATCACAATGAAATATTTTAATACTTTTTTAAAAATAGAGTAATAAAAAAAATAAGGTATCAAACCGACTCTAAGAATGCAAACCTTGATCATTGAGGGTAGATTTTGAATAAGAATATCGGTGATAATCTGATTTGTAATGTTATAAATCTATATATTTATTCTCTTATGTCCTACTACTTAATTTGATTCCTTACACTATGTTGTGAAATAGAGCATTTTTTGTTAATTTCAACACAAAAAAAAAGAAAACGATGTGAGCATTGTTAATATTTTTTCTACCATAAAAAATAATTTAACTACAAACTGAAAATAATATTCAATAAAAAAAATTAAAAATTATATATGTTAATAAATAATAATAATAAATTTGTTGATTCCAATAAAATATATTCATGAGCAATTTGTTAGTACTATTTTTTTTCATATTATCTATATAATAGTTGAAAAGGATATTTATTAACATTTGAATGAAAACCTATAATATTACTTTAGAACCATGTTAAAATTAAAGAGTGTGTGAATTATCATGTTAAATAATTTTTTAAATTGCAAAAAGATAAAAAGAAATAGGTCATACTAAGTGTCTGGCCCAAACAGAAAAAGGTCAAATGAGTTCGGGTCTGTAAGGGCACGCCCATGTGTTTTGCCTTGTTTTTTTTTTTTTTTACAAGAGACAAATGACATGTCTTCTGTACTTTTTATTTTTTAACAATAAAATAAGGGCAGACGACGCATTGTCTGTCATCCAAGATTCTGGCCATAAATGGATGGCTGAAAATTAAGTTAAGATGTTTTTGGTTTCAATATTCCACTTTTTATCATGTCTTAACATATAAGTCCTATTAAACATTGTGAAAACATCAATAAATTATTCTCTCGACTCAAAACACCCCTTTTCAGGCAAGATGAAGGCAAAAAACCATTATCAGACTTTTCTTATTGAATAGAACCCTTTGACACCAAACTTGTTTATTTTGGTTACTAGAATGGTGACAATCAACAACTTTCTCTATCATTTACCATTTTTTATGAGTTTCCATCTCCTCTCTCTAATTTAGGGTTAAAAAATAACAAAAATAATTTTTTATACCAAAAAAAATTATTATGAATTTGGGGTTAGCCATAAATTTTCTTTCGTTTTTTACTTTTTGGTGCTTTATCTTTTCATTTTTTATTTTTACCATAATTCCAATCCTAATTTCATCTAATTAATTAGGTCATAAAAAAATGTAATTGAAAAGAAAAGAAAATTTTAAAAATGAAAAGAAAAAAAAAGTCAATGCACAATTAGATTCCCCAAATTCTTTTAATGTATTAGGTGATAATTTCATGCTTGTAATTCCACTAATGATAATTCAAGTCTAGGCCCAAATATATTTTTTGTGATGTACATTCCATCTAAATTTATATGTTTAGTAATGTGATGCGAGGTATTTGGTAATGTTTTTGCTCTCACATATGCAATGTATTAAAAAATATTTTAATATTAAATTAAAAACCTATGTTATTATCCTTCACGTATGTTCATAAAGAAATATCATTGTGGTTTGCATTGCTAATTTCTTTAGTGTTTTTTTTTCAGTTATCTAACTTTATTTCTATAGTTCAATTAATTATACAATTGTAGAATTAGAAGAATGTCAATTATTCTTGACATAACTAGCTAGGTAGAATGATGGTGAAATATGCATTGAGCCATGTCATATATACATCAGCAAAATTCAATTCATTGAAAATGTCTATCGTAAAAAACACTAAAATGTGTGAGTTTTTTTCCTTTTAAATAGTCATTGTTCAAACACTCATAAAATATCGTGAATTTATTGTTCACACTATAAGAAAAAAAATTATTGAATTCAATTGAATCTATAGCTCGAATCACAGGTTTGATGAGTTATTTTCTCAATCAATTTAATGTGAGTATCTATTTTTATTATCGTTTAACTAAATAAAAAATAATTTTAATAAATAAATTTAGTAAATACAACCATCTAAATATTTGTTTTTTGCAAGATTAAATATTTTAATTTATAGTTGTATTTTAATTTTTTTAGTTTTATTTTTTTTATTATTAATAATTTTTTTTATTTATTAACATATATAATTCTTAATTTATTTGATTATATATATGCATTAGCTTTTTTTTATTTTTGAAATATGATATTCATTATTATTATTTTTTTTTTATCTTGTTAAAAACCAAAAGAACTCCATAGAATTCTACCTCACATTCTACTAGCCAACACTATTATTTCTTTTCTTTTTTTATGTAGACAGGCTGACAGAACGGCTGGGACATTTCTGCAGGTGAAGGTTCTCTCCTCTCTGCCACGCGCTTTGAGGAAGAGCTTTTGGAGTTGAAGAAAGAAGGTGGCGTGGAAAAGAGAGAAAATGAAATTATGATTTGTGCGAGTCCCAATAATTGTATATCTCTGCCTCCTTCTCGAGCCCTGTGTTTGTTCCCGCTGGTTGGTGGCTTGCTGCCGGCTGCTCTGCAACGCCTGCTTTCTTAAACGTTTTTTATTTGAAAATAAATTAAAATAATATTTTTATTTTTTAAAATTAATATATTAAAATAATTTAAAAATATAAAAAGCTATTTTAAACTAAAAAAAAATTAAAAAAGCACGTACCACAGATCTCCTTCTCCTAGGATAAACTTTACACACTGCACTGGTGTGACAGACTCTGAATCAGAGGGGCGGATAGATGTGTTATGTTAAAATAGCTGGAGGTTTTTTTTTTTTTATTGTGAGAAACATCTAAATATACTTTTAATTATTTAATAACTATTTATTGTCGTCGTTTAATTGGCTAGCATGCGAGTAGTCCGTTCCACGAGGTCGTTGATTCAAGCGACAATGACATTATTTCTAAGCAGATAATCTATTGCTGGTGTGTTTTAAAAAATAAAAACAAATTAAAAAATAAATGATATATCATTTACTTTTTATTATTAAAAATAATAATTCAGGGTCAAGTGTTAGGCCAACCCTTTTTTTTTTTCTTTGATACTCAAAAAATAATTACAAATTCATTTAATTTTCAGCTTGGACGTGTTTATTAAATACTCTTATAAGTTTTTGAGATGATTCTAAAAAATATTATTATAAATTTTTATTTGAATTTTAATAATTATTTTTTTAATTGTTATGTATCTAATATGAAAATAATAATACTAATAATAATTTTTCTAAAAATCGATTCAAATTAAATTTTTATTCTTAAAATCTTTAAATAGATTTTGAAAATGAATTTATTATATTTATGATTTTTTTAGTTTTCAATTACACTTAAAATGTGAACATACTATTTTGATATTTTTTATAATTTGCTTTAACAATCATAAAATATTTTTGTTTTAAGATAAATAATTATTACAGTTAAAGACATTGCATTTGCTAAAATAAATAAGAGATATGTTATTAAAAAAATTTATCTTGATGGAAAAAAACTCAAAAGACTATTTTCAGGTTTAATAATAATGATAGAGAATTTCCTGAGATTTAATTTTTTTTTTTGTTAAAAACTCATAGTAACATAACTTGGACATACAAACTAGTTAGAAAAAAAGAACCTAAACAAGGAGGGAAAATTATTTGAGATAGATTTTTAAATTTATTTTTTTTAAAAAAATTCATTCTCCCTAAGTATTTTTCCTTGTCAAATTTAATCTTCGTTCTTTTATTATTATTTTTCTTTTTTTTTCTTTGATAAATTTTTTAAATTAATATTTTTTCTGATCTTGTCTTTTAATGTTAGATTAATTAAGAATTGAACTTCTTGATCGAGTTCGAGTATGTAATTTCATGGGTTTCTAGTTTTTTAAATTAACTCAGGTTTAGGATTTTCGCCTGAATTTACCTTTTCTATTTTTTTTCTTTCTTGAAGCTCATGTTTTTTAAGATTCAATCAGAGCTAGACTCTGTTATTTTTATTTATTTGCATTTTGTGGGGTTTTTCACTAATTTTGATAATAATCCAGGTTTTCTTGGGTCTTTTTATTTATTGTTCTTTATTGGATTTACTTTGGCTAATCAACATTGGTTGGAATTGAATTTTTTTATTCATTCCAAGTCAAGAATTTAATGGGTTGCAAGTTTGAGATCTTAACCTAAATTTAGAAGATTCACTCGTGTTGTGCTTGATTTATTTATTTTCCATTTTAAAGATGATATTTTTTCAATTTCATCACTCAACATTAATATCAATTATAATTAGGCTCTATTTTTTTATGTCTTCTATATAATTTTTTGTGAATTTTCAAAATAATCCGGGTTGTCTTAGGTCTTTTTATTTGTTTTTTTTTGTTGGATTTACTTTGACAAATTTTCTAATTTTTATTTTATTTTATTCTTTAACATTATATCGATTATTAATTTTTTTTTCAACTTTAAAGGCTGAGGTTTTTATGATATTAAACTTTGATTTTCATGAATTTTCTTTCTGTTTATCTATCATAATACTATAATTTAGACCACAGTTTTTATGAAATAACCTAAGTTGACTTGTTTTTTTAGGTTTTTTTTTTTTTTTTTTTTTTTTTGATTAGGCC
>Ga0325405_1007607_pt1 | contig 10901 bp, 4 predicted proteins | sample PopdelMetagenome_21_FD_205663 | JGI IMG/M metagenome (GOLD analysis project Ga0325405, IMG submission 205663) | Populus deltoides microbial communities from Bellville, Georgia, United States - Xylem-Control-R2 | ecosystem: Host-associated > Plants > Phyllosphere > Stem > Wood/Secondary xylem...
ATCATGTACCAACTCCATAAGCATTCCACAAACTATAAGACTTCCCCCCAGTTTTCTTTCAGGGAAATGAACTACTGGACATAATTTGACAAATTCAAACAAATTTGCAGTAATAATATCATTGATTTTCATTAAACATCTGAAAGACAACAATACTTATCATTGATTTTCATTAAACATCTGAAAGACAACAATACTTGTGATTGGATGTTAGTACCATACTTGTGATTGGATATTGGTTTAGAACAGGTGAAAGGATATATTTTTACACCACATTCTAAACACGGAGGAAAAAAATCAAGCGAGGCCCCACTTAAGTGGTTTCAAGAAAATTACTTTGTTTCCAATAACAGCACCAGTCTAATACTATAATTCAATGGATATCGATGCAGTAATTTTGAAAGCATATATTTTTACCCCACATTCTAAACACAGTGGAGAAAATCAAGCGAGTGATTTCAAGAAAATCACTCTGTTTCCAATAACAGCACTGGTCTAATAACATAGTTCAATGACACACTAAGCCATCATACACATGCCGATGAAAGTAAAAACAATCCAGGTAAGAATTAAGGCTTCTTTGGTCTTCATTTTTCCTTTGCTAACAAGGTGTCAGGATCTCAAGGCTCTCTGAGTACCTGACTAACCCCTAAACATGTGCAGTGCAATAGTCCAGAGATACCAAACAATTTTTGGGATAAATACCAGGGATGGCCAATAAAAGGGTTCACGGTGGGGTTCACCCAGGCCTGCTCTTATGACATAACAAAAGAGGCTAACATGTAAAACAAAAGCAGCCATAAAAATGAATCACACAAAAGAAGCTGAGGAGTAAACGTTGTCCATCCAACCATATCTTCAAAACTTGACTTACAATAAAGAAATCTAATCATGAATCCTTTACCATGTAGTTAGCATCAATGAAAGGATCGTTCACTGCCACCACATCAATATCATCCCTGAAAGTTGCTACTCGCAAAACCAATCTACCAATACGACCAAAACCTGTACCATTGTAGACTTCTATTAGTATTTGAGAATTTTTGTTTATGTTCCAAAGAATGTCTGTTACACTTCAAGATATATTGTAATCCATGTAGCATCCAACAATAAATAAGCAAAACAGAGCAAAAATAAAATTTAATCATGAGAAAACATACCATTGATTCCAATCTTCGTCTTTCCATCAGCCCGCGATTCTATTTAAAATAAAAACACATGAAACCAGTATATCAGTAAATACACCTCCCTAGTCCGTCCTGCCCATTCAAAAATAAGACAACACTGAATACAAAACAGTGGCTTCTCACTTAAAACTGTGGGAGGCATTTCGGTAGCTGTGGCCTTGATGGGTTGGATGCTCCTTCCACTGCATGTCCTGAGTGGTTCAAAATGTTTCAGAATTAGTTTAAAGAAAAGGCATGCTGGTGCACATGTACCTGTGTGTGTGTGGAGATTTTAATATCAAATTCTTCAGTACTCAACTGTAAGGAAGATGACCCTGTTGGAATTGAAGTGCCAGAAATGCTCTTCAAAGAGTTAAAACTAACGCTAGACACCTGAGATTACAAGGAGAATAGGAAAGATTAAAACTAAAAATGGCCAAAGTTACATACATCTCTAAATAGTAACTGGCACTTCACGCCACTCATCAGCTATAGACAGACACATTGTCAAAAGCTTAGTCTATATATGAACATTAATGCATTCTTTATAACGATTAGAAATTATTAAAACTAAATAAACTCAAAATATAAGAGCTATAAGCTAAAGAAGCACAGGGTTTAATAATAATTGATGATAATACCGATCTGATATCACCTTCTTTTTTTTAAAAACAGTTTGTTTTAAAACAAGCTTCTGTTTCATTTTCCTCAGTTTTCTCGCCAACCAAACAGATATAAGTAAATCAAAACCAGTATAACTGAAATCAGATAAATAAAAAAGAATCCTGCATACACTACTATCTATCTTATATCTCTCGTTATTTGCAGATTTAATTTCCAAGTCAGGCAATTTCCATATTTATTTTATTTTTTCATGAATAACAATTTCAATATCTAGTTTTAACTCTACTTTTTTTCTCTCTCAACAACCAAAAACCAAAATCAAGCTCAAACAAAGTGCGAGTAACGGACTTTCAAAAAGAAAGAGTTGATAGGAGAAAAAGGAGCAGATACCTTGAATCGATCGGACGGTGAAGGAGAGAAGTCTGAGCGGGAAGCTTCAACAAGAGGAGCGGCGGGCGTAGATCTGAGAAGACAAGAGAAAGCCATTTGTACTGAGTGCAACACCAAGCTCTTTCTCTCAAGAACCCTACTACTAAACCAAGGCTTGGTTTGCGGCTTTTGAGGGGGAGCAGAAGGCGAGGAAATGAAAGAACCAAAAACAGAAATGGTAGTTGTTGGTGGGTGGCGTTTGACCGTATTTTAAAAGCAAAATCGACAGTGTATTTAACAGAAAGAGAAGGAAATTTTAAGCGGAGTTTCTTATGAGGGACGTCCTTAGCTCACTTTTTTATTTTTTGTGTATCTCTCTCTCCCCCTCCAAAAAAGCAAACTATCAGCGGGTGAGTTGTGTTAATGTACGAGCAGGCACATTGCTTCTGGTGTGAGCTCTCTTGTTCTCCTGATTTTATATTCGGGTTGGTTAAATGGAAAAAAAAAAGTGGGTCAAAGGTTTTTAAGTGAAACTTATTTAAAATGTATTTTTGAGATTTTTTAAAATAATTATTTTTATGTATTGATGTAAAAATTAAATTTTAAAAAATAAAAAATTATTATTTTAATATATTTTCAAGGAAAAAATAATTTAAATATATACTAAAAAAGTAAAGAGCATAAGTATGACTATGGCGAGTGTTTATTTTATTTATTCATTGTTTTTTTAACAAAATAAGATATTCGAAGAGCATATTTTATCCAACTAGAAATTTATTTTCAGTCATGGTTGCTTATTGCCATTGGTATTCTTTACAATAGACATGTAAAGCTAGAAAAAACAGAGCTCGACACAAATTCCGTGAAATTGTTTGTACGGAGACAGTGCTGAACAACTATCATTAGGGGATTGCAACTGTGTGAAACACGGAGGCGAGTTTGTCGTGTGCTTTCGGAGCTGAGAAACCCTGGCCAGGTCCTCGAAAGCCACGTCAGCCAGTATGGGCAAGTTTTTTTCTTTTCCTGTTTTAAAATCTAATTTTTTTAATACATATTAAAACATAAAATATTTAAAAAAACACAGTATTGTGTTAAAATACTTAAATCATTTCCTACTTGATTAATTGAAATTCTATATCTCAGTATTGTATATATTTTTTTTCTTTGAACTGGGATAATTAGGTAAATATTGGCAATTATTTGAAAGAGGATGTTGAGCGACTTTAATTCATTTTCGCCCCTTTAATTCAATATTGGTATGCATGAAGGGGGGAGCATTTTCTCGTTGAAAAAAATAAAAAGGAATCAAGTTGTCGGCAGGATGTAGAAGGAGGTCACAAACACTTGCCTCTTGATGATATTTCAACCCGGTAGACCCCAGCGTGTCAACCCTCCAAAGGATTATATCGCCATTGAGGGATGTTCTGTTGACATGTCTAGTGATCGATATGGACTACCCATGCTATTTTTAGATTTTTTAAAATATTTTTTATTTTTAAATATATTAAAATAATATTTTTTTTTATTAGTACATCAAAAAAAAATTATAAAAATAATTTATAGTAAAAAAATATTAAATTATTTTTAAAAACATAAAAATAAATAGGTTTTAAAATGGAGAGTGAAATAAGGGTGTTTGGGATAGGGGGATGGTTGATTTTTTTAAATGAAACTTACATAAAAAAATATTTTTTTTATTTTCATAAGAGGTAATTTGTACCTTAAAAAATATATTTTTTTTTTAAATCAGCTACACCCAGGCACACGCTATCACCTCTGTCATTGTATTACCCGCCGCCATCACCAGAGGTACATGCACTTCAAGTTTAAACTTCGCAGATTATAAACATGGTAAAATGTTTTAGATCTTAAGTAATTTCTATCTAATTTATTAGGTATATATAGTCTTCTGGGAAAAAAAAACATAAAAATTATTTGAAGTAAAATAAGGTTTTTAAACCAATTAAAAATAGTATTTGACATACAAACATGATTTTCATGTGAGTATTTTTTTATTTTTTGGATTTGAGGAAACTTTACCTCCCGGAAAGTGCACTTTGTGGGCCCAGGTGAGGGAATAAAACCCCGGCTGTCCTAGGCTCTTACAAGAGGTGCACGTCCTGACTCGAACTCAAGACCTGCTATGCAGATTTTAAACCTTTTACCATTACACTACGCCTACGCCTCTTGGGTATTTGACTGACAAATACTAACCTCGATTCGGATGAAATCTAATATATTTTGTATCTCCAATTTCCTTAAAATTCTATATGAATTAAACAAATCAGAGACAGGCATCACTTGTGCCTTGACTGATTCAGGACCCAGCACATTTTATCTTTATAAATATTAATGAATGATAATCACCATCTACTCATTCCAGTATTCCACTTTCACTGTACTTTTGATCTAGGGGTGATTCAAAGTATAATAACAATTGTATTTTTAAATGTTTTTTATTCAAAAATATATTAATATTTTTTTAAAAAAATTATTTTTAACATTGGTATATTAAAATAATTAACAAATATTTTAAATTAAAATAAATAAATTTAAATCAATTTTTATTTAAACCGCAATCCTAAATAGATTTTCAATTAAAAGTGATGCTATTGGATAAAAAACTAGCTGAAATATGTTACAAAATGGTGTGAAATGTTTTTTATTTATATATTTTGCAATTTGCTAGAAAAGGTTTTATTAAATTGGTTAGGAACTTCATGAGGACGTTTATAAAAAAGGTTTGACTAATTTTTTTTTATATTAGTTCCTGTCAAAAAACTATTTCAATTCAATACTTTAAACTGTTAGGTGAGATTTCAGGATATGATTTATATTATTCTCTAATACACCCCCTCGAGTGAAAGTTTTTTAGGTTTAAAACTTGCACAAACTCACATTATCCTTTGCTTATTTTTTATTAAATAAATAAAGGATTGTGAGATTCGAACTCGCGACCGCATGGTCATTAAAACTCTAATATCGTGTCAAATAACTATCTCAACCCAATAGTTTAAATATTAAACGGGGTCTTAAAATATAATTTATATTATTCTCTAACAATTTTGAATTGGTGATTGGTTTTAAAATATATAGCAATATATATATACAGGAGAAAACATTCCTTATTCATGGAAGAACATGAGTTCGTGTCAAAGAAAAAAAATTGTAAAACGGCAGTTGAACTAAAATTTTTTTGTAACTATATACTTTGCTGTAAAAGAACATTAATGTAAGCGTCTAATCAGTTGGCTTCACATTTTAATAATGCTAAGTTGCACGGTGTAAGATGTTTCTTAAAAACTAATGCGACATATAAATCCTGAAGGGGCTGGTTTCAATTCAATAAAAATAAACAATCTTTTTAGGGACTCACTAAATTTAAAGATTGTTTGAACTCAGAGGAAGAAAGGATGGATTCTGCGTAAAATCCCTGGGAAGAAGAAAGGAAGAATAATACAGTATTGTTCATTATTGCAATTTATTTATAATATGAGTTTTTCATTATAAAACCATTCATATACTATACGAACAAAATAGATTTTTTTTCTAGAAAAGTCAGAACAATATTTCAGCACGTTAAAAATTCATAGCAAGAACGATTTTAAACGTTTGTTCTCTTCCATCTTATATATTGATTTGTTGAGTGATTCTGGGAATTTAATCATAGAATAAACATAAAACTCATTCTTAAAAATCAAGGACGGACCAGTGTAGGATCGTGTCGTAACTTTTAAAGGTATAAAGATCAAAATGTGAAGTTATTACGTAAAAACTCTGGGCTGCTGGCCCTCTCTATCTCTTCTAGGATCCGGCCGCCGGTGCGTGGCGGGAGAGAGTAACCCATGTTTGCTCCTCGGTGAACGATACTGCAAACACCCGGTTAAACCACTTTAAACTGACTGGAAGACGTGGTAAAAATTACTCCCAGCATATACTGTTATTACCTGTTACCACTCCCGTTCACTTATAAATGCATTAAGAGGCTGTTGGGATTGCAGCGGAATTTGTATTTCATGATTTTTTATTTTTTTTGTTTAAAATTAAATTTTTATTGATATATTAATGTTAAAAATATTTTTTAAAAAAATAAAAAAATTATTTTAATATATTTATAAATAAAAATTATTTAAAAAAACAAATGCACAATAGAAAAATTGACACATTTGGCAAATCAAATCCAATTTGACTCTTTCTAAGGTGCAATCATTATTGCGTTGATTTGGACAATTCATGCCTACACGCACCAAATCACCAGTCTAATTGCGCGCAGCCACGGCTGTATTTAACATTCTTTATCTACTAATTCATGAATAAGTTTATTCATGCTAAAGTGCAAGGACTTTGTCGCATTGCCACTTGACAACAATGGCAAGGCATCATGTGCTGAATATATTGGGTTTTTCTAAAATTTATGTCGAGGGTACGCAAATGTCAATGGAGGAATAAACTCAGCATCTACAAAACAAATGTTTTAATCTTATTATGAAAATATAATTTATATTAAATGTTTTGTGTTGGGAAAAACAATTCTCTTTGAAATTTACGAATGACTGACTATTCAGGAACTTGGCAGACTGCACCGCACGATGTGGTCGTTTGATTCGAAGTGGGGACGGAAGAGGCTAGAATAGGATCCACGAAGAGAGCAGCGTAGAGCCAAGGCATGAAGTGTCGCTGTCCCTCTTTCCATTTCCATGGGAGAGAGTGGGCCTGTCTGTCTGTCCGTGGGTAGCTGGGAGCAAATCCTAATCCTTTCAACACAACGAAGATCTACCTACCCTTCTACTGTGACGGCTTAATTCATTTTCGCATCAAAGGGCATTTGCCGCCCCGGCACTGGCTTCGTTACTCTGGAATATGACGTGTTTCTCATCTGTATATTTTCTGTATTCTGGAATTTTGTGAATTGTGAACGTTGTAAGTTGTAGCAGCCAATCGGGGTCCCTGACGCTTCCTGTCGATGTTAAAAGAAAAAAACGATGAAACCTGCAGGTGTTCCTCGTACCGAAGCTCAAAAGTTTTCAGGGTTAAGGCCCAATAAAATAGCCCAGAACTGTATCGCCACCGCCTCAACGTGATTGTCATCGTTTGCATTGGAGGAGGGAATTGAGGAATATCTCCGGTGTTTCATGAATATCTATTATTTTATATTTTATTTATTTAAGTTTGTATATATTCATTGATAATTGTATATTTAAATTAACATGAATTTTATTTTAATTCTTGTATATTGTTTTTTTTACCTAAAAATATCAAACATTAAATTTAAGATGGAGTACGATGGCTTGTTGATTATAAAGAAATAAGAAATATATGCATTGATTGAAATAAGAAATAAGAAATATCTCTGGTATTTCAAGAATACCAATCAATCTTTATGTTATTTATTTAAATTTATATGTGTTGATTGATAGTAATATATTAAAATTAATTTGAATTCTATTTTGATTTCCTTATATTGTTTTTCTTTGCCTAAAAATAAACACATCAAATTTAAGATGGAGTATGGAGTGATGGATATTCCCTGAGCACCAGAGAAATTTCTATACGAAATATTATACCTGATTTCTAAAAAAACAAAAAAGAAAGGAGAAGGAGAAACACGTACACCCAGGGAAAAAAAGAAGTGTTTCATGCGAGGCTGTGATTACTAAGGGACTGTTTGGGAACGCGGCTGTGGTTGTGTTCTTAAAAAATCTAATTTTTTATTTTATTTTGTTAAAATTTAATATGGTTTATATGTTTTGGATTGTTTTGATATGCTGATGTCAAAAATAATTTTTAAAAAATAAAAAAATATCATTGACATATATTTTGGCACAAAAAGTTATTTAAAAAACACCTACAACCACACTGTCAAACACGCTCTAAGACTTGCTATTTTTTTGGTTCGGGGAATTAGCATTCCTCCACGGTAAGATACACCTTCACAGGTTCTAAACCGGTAAACCCCCATTCTGCTTCTTTCAGGATTTAAACCTGAAAACTTTATGAAAATCTCATGCCCTTTAACTGCTATAGGATTCACTAGATTATCGAGATGTGCTGTGTTGCTTGGTGGATCAATGTTTTTAATGAAAAAAAAAAACAAATTCATATTAATTTATTAAACTAGTAACTTGCGATAAAATCAGAATAACTTTATAAAAAAATAATAAAGTTTGAAAAAAAAAAAGCTAAATCAATGAGATTAGGATAACTTGAAAAGAATCACGAAATTTTCAAATAATATAATATTAAATGATAAAAATAAAAATAAAAACCAAATGAAAAAAAAAGATCGTGTTGTTGAAAGGGTGAGATTAAAAAAAATCAATTAAAAAATAACAAAAAAATAAATTGAACCAAACTAGTTAACCTACTAAACTCATTATTCAAGTCATGAGATTAGGGTAACTTTATAGAAAACAAAAACAAAAACAAAAAGTAAGACTAATTAAAAAAATATTACATTAAAAAAGAACCCAAAAGTGTCAACCTGTCAAAATCACAATCCAGATTATGATATTAGGACAGTATTATGGAATTTTTTTAACACAACTCAATTTTTAATTAACTTAGTGATAAATGATGAAATTAAAAAAAACCGTAGAAAATATATAAATTAACTTGTTTAACTCGCGATTTAAGTTACAAGATCGAGATAAATTCGTAAAAAACAATAAAAAAATACAAAACCTCACTTTTAATAGATTTTATTGTTGAAAGTTAAAACCAATTTTTTTTCCAAGAGACATATATGTGACATAATAAAAAGAAAAAAAAAATACGAAGCATAATTATTAAAATAATTTAATATTAAAAAATAAAATTAAAAAAATTGATCGATTCAAGATGAAGTGAAAAAACAAAAAAAAACATTATTTTAACAAATAATAATTTGTAAATGTGGTTAAAGTGATTTTGCTACACCCTTTTAGTTGTTGTTAATAATTAATATAACAACAACAACAACAATAAATCTATGTTGTTGTGATTATAAAATATTTATCTTCACAAGAAAAGGAGTATTTTCATTCTATAGATCGTAAAGAATGATAACACTTTTTCATTTTTATTCTCTTAATCCTTCTTCTTCAAATCAAAGAAACTTTATATATGTTTATTTGTTCATGACCTCTACAAGGTTTCATTTTACATGAACTAGCGCATAATGGGCCCTTTTTTTTCTCTCGCAAAATAATGCATTTTTTCTTGAATTTAATTATTGAAATTAATAAATTATAATAAATATACAAATATTCTTTAGAATCGTAAAAAAAATTTTAAAAACTGTAATTTAACCGGTCAGATTATAAATTTGTTTTTTAGAAATTATTAGTTTGAGTCTCATAAATCTCAGAGCTGTTAGAGAGTTATATAATTATTAATTTTAAAATTTATAAAATTAATCGAGATACATATAAACTAACTCAGAATTTCATATTAATAAAAAAATAACTGTAAAAGAAATTAATAACACGCAAGTAATAGTTTATTTTTCAACAATAAGGAGTACTATGGATAATTTATGTGAACCCCACACAATTAATTGCCAAGTGTCAATCACACGCAGAAAGAGAGAGAAACAAGGGGGCTATTGCCAAGTGTCCTTCTCTCAAGAATCACCTCCTCTGCAAGCAACGAAACACAACAGCAATTATCTGGCCACCCAAAAGGGGGGAATAAAAAAAAAAACGTCCAACACACAGAGAGACACAAAAACGAGAGGGTGACAGAGAAGGCTATATCTATTTAGGGATGGATAAATTCCCGTCAACAATGGTCCACCCACAGTCTTTACATACCCTCTTTTGATCTTCTCTCTTCTTTTCTTTTTTTTCGCCGTTCCCTTTTACTTTCCGTTCCAAAACAAAAACAAAGGGAAAAGAAATAAACATTTCCAGGTAGATTTCTTTTCCATTCTCTTTGTTTTTCCCGAACACAAGAGAAAGGGGGCCTCTGACTTTGAGCCAGCTTGTACGTATAATTAATATTTGTCTCTCTCCCTCCATTGTGATCTCATCGTGAATGATGGATACAAGGGCGTGTTTCATTATCTGGGTTCTTGTCTTTCTGTCATTCTCATTTCGTAATCTTGAATTTTTTTCCCTTCTCTCTTCGCCTGTCATATATATATATATATATATTTGGGATCGGATCGAGATTTTGCTATTTTTTTTATTCATATTATGTGGAATTTTGAAAGTTGTTGTATGGAATTTAAGAATACATAATTTGCATTGGGGTGCTGTTTTGATTTATTATAAACGTAAATGGCTATAACTTTACTGGCTAATTGCAACGAATTGTTAGATAGTTGCAGGAAATGTAAGGGGACCGTTTTGTTTTGAATGACATTGGAAAAAAAGAAAAAAAAGGGAAATGGAACAATCCCAAATAAATGGAAATGCACTTCCAGTTAATGCACCTCAATTCTTTTCACCACATGCAATGCAACATTGTCTTGGTTGTTAGTTTATGTCATGGAAATGCACTTCCAATTAATGCACCTCAATTCTTTTCATCACATGCAATGCAACATTGTCTTGGTTGTTAGTTTATGTCTGATTTCAAAGATGAGGATTCGTTGTTTCTCCTCCTCGTGAGCCATGAGGCCTTAAATATTCTATTTGAGATTTCGTTTGGCGACATCTGTGGTCCTTAGGTCTTTGAATAGTTGATATATCTAGTAAAAAAGCATTATTTTTTTGCCAATTTGGTTTGGGAATTGCCCAAGTAGACTTCTTTTTTTTTTTT